>Ga0209212_1003137_pt1 | contig 22314 bp, 24 predicted proteins | sample RifGroC2_FD_183996 | JGI IMG/M metagenome (GOLD analysis project Ga0209212, IMG submission 183996) | Groundwater microbial communities from Rifle, Colorado, USA - Groundwater C2 (SPAdes) (version 2) | ecosystem: Environmental > Aquatic > Deep subsurface > Groundwater | place: Rifle, Colorado... | reverse complement strand
GTGAACAACTAAGTAAGAAGTACGATTGCTACAATGATCAAACAGTGCCATGCCACTAATGCCAAAAAGCTTGCCCTCTTTTATTGGATACCACTGTTGTGAACGTACTTGATCTGTAACAAACAGAAATACTCCAACAACCATTACAGTGATAAATAATCTTTGCAGTAGTCGCATATTGATCCTCCCTCACAAGGGTATATTTTAAATTTTATGAAACCTTACCAGTTTATGAGTATTCTAAGACCGGTAATCAGAGCAAGATGTTTCTGGGGAAATACGCCTCTGCCCCAAAGTATTTTAGCCTTTCTTGTGGTCTTCATGGTTTTGGCGTGTTGTATAAAATCACTTTAACTCAAACGCTACAGTAGTTGGAGTTCCTGCCTTTACCTCGGCTTGGCGATCCTCAGCCTTTAGCCGTTCACTCCACAATTTTACCGTGTACTTTCCTTCTGGCACATTGGTGATAGAAAAACTCCCATCATCATTGACCCTTGCGAAATACGGATTCTGTAAGACTAGGACGTATGCCAGCATATCAACGTGCACATTGCATCGAATGGAGGCAACACCTAATTTATTAAATGTGAAGGGTCGTGTTTCACCTTTAAGCCACGTTCCCAAATTCACATTATCTGCCACAGCGTCTGGAGAATAGACGTTATGCTGTACCATATCACTGTTAAGAAAATCAACGGTGGTTCCTTTTAACAATACAAGCACATGAGGGATAAAGGCCATATTTTTCTGGTCTATTACGGCATGCTCCTTTAGAGGTTCAAAACTATTAGGCATGTTTTCGATATACGCAACGGCATCCTTGAGATACTTGGCTTTTTTGGCCTTGACAGTGCCAGTAACAACGCCAAGTCCTTTTTCTTCAGCATAAGTATTAGAAGCAATACTTACAGTTGTAAAGAATGCTGTAAAAAATATGATAATTAATGTCTTCATGGAAACGCGCTTAATTTTCATAAACATAGATGTTAAAATCTCCCTTTTTAAAAATAGTATTATCATATTGCAAGAAGTCGAGGGTAATTCTTGCCATTCCATTATAGAAATTATTCCTTGTCATCTTGTAAATTTTATTACACAGTTCAGGAAGCCAGCAGATGATGTGTTCCTCCAGAAATCTGTTCTCTGTTTTCAGAAGAGACCTTGCTAGTTTGACATTTTTATCAGTCCATGCCTTTTGTTCTTCTTTACAAAGGGTAGCCAAAAATGCCAACTCTATTCCAATATGATCTGGAAGTTCATAGTATTCATGAGGTATTTGAAACCCAAGTCTCTTATAGATTTTATTCACATCCATGGCGGATTGTCCGTTTAAGTGGCCATTGCGATACACTGATTCATAAGGTGCCACATATTTTGATAAAGGGACTTTGAAAAGATCGTGATATTCTTGAACAATGTTTTCAAGTTCTCCGTCATTAATATTTTCCATCTTCAAAAGAAATTCCTTAGCTCTGGCGGATACAAAGTTTGAAAATTCAGGGGAACGTTTTAATTCCATTAAAATTTTGATAGTATCCGTTGTGGGAGGTTTTAAAAATATTGAGGAAAGAAAGAAGTAGAAATTGCTTCGGACAAGGGCTAATTCAGTATAGCTGTCAATCTTATCTTCAAACAAGTATGGTAATTCCATTGTTATTTATCTATTTAAATCAGTAAAAAGATAATCAAATTATTCGTACACTAGTAGAGACGCATTGCAATGCGTCTCTACTAGCAATCATTTACCACAGTTCAATCCATCCCCAATCAAAGGTAACAGAAGGAATGGTATAGTTTCTTGGGGCAAATTCTGATGGAACAGTCCCTGTGTTGCCCACCTCTTCACCAAAATCAAGGGCTTTCCCAATACATGTATTTACACATGCTGGCTTCAAACCTGTAAGGGCGCTTCTGTCATCATTTAATACCCTGTGAACACAAAAGGTACATTTCTCCATTTTTTTTGTGGTTTCATTAAACCTTGGAGCGCCGTATGGGCAGACCTTGGCACAATACTTACAGCCAATGCATTTATCCTGATCAATGAGTACAATACCGAATTTGTTATCCTTGGTTATTGCATCTACAGGACAGGATTTTAAACACGCTGGTTCTTCACAGTGGAAACATGACATGGTAACAAAAAGGCGTTTCGGCTCTGTCTCTGTTCCGCCCTGCTTTTCAACGACTGTTCTGTACCGTGTCCCTTTAACAGTGTTCAGCTCGGCATTGCATGCCACTGCGCATGCCCTGCAACCAACGCATTTAGCGAGATTTATTGAGAAACCTAATTGACTCATTTTTAAACCTCCCTTCAAATCCTCTCAAAACCACATTTTCGGGTAATGCATCAGTAGAGACGCACTGCAGTGCGTCTCTACTGCATTTATGTTTTTTCAATCTTCACCTTTGTTATATAGAAACACGCCTGGCCTGAAATGGGATCTGTAAGGCATATATCAGGGAAATCAGGGTCTCCTCTCTGAAGCAGATTCCCATTGGGCCCTACACCAATTTTTGGGTCATAGACTGAATCTTCACCGTCAACCGTATATGCCTTTGAACCGAACCATTCCCTTCCAAAATGAAAATCAATTATAATTGATTTTCGCCTGAGACCATTGATTACTCTGGCTTTGCCTTCGGTGCTCTGCCCATTAGGTGATGTCACCTTGACCGTATCACCGGTCAGTACACCAAGACTTGAGGCATCAGAAAAGTTAAGGTATATGAACCCCTCTGGTTGAAGTTCTAGCAGCCATTCATTGCTTGTAGACCTTGATTGAACGTGCCATGCCCTCTTGTAAGTATTCATGGTATATTCATATCCGGTGTCTTCGGGTTTATTTCCTTTTAGCCCTATATTTGGCTCTTCCCAGACAGGAACACCGGAATACTCTTCTCCCGTAAGGGCATTTTTGCTATGGGCAACCTTTTCTGAGAAAACGCTGATCAGATCACCATACCTGTTTTTTGCCCACCCTGATGCGTTTGGATCTTCAACCTGAGCCGGATTTTCCCATCTGCCACCCATAACCATATATGTTTCTTTGCTATCGCCAGGAGTCCCGGATGCACCTTCATTGCTGAGCCCATTTGCAAAATCACCAAGGGCTAATACCTCGTTCCAGAATTGGTAAGCTGTGTCAAGATGCTTACCTGTACCCATCCCATTAGCGCCAAAATTTGGAAGATCGAGTTTCTTTGCTATCTGAATTAACTGCTCATCATAGGGCATTGGCCCGTTCCAGGCTTCAAACAATTCATCTACGCTATTAAAAGATGAACCGTCCAGAGAACTTCCGTCCGGTATATAAATCCTGGCAGGTCTTCCTTCTATTGAAATATCCTTATATGAGCCAATCACGGGTCTCATTATAGTAGCAGCCTTCGTCTTGAGTGTTGGATAACTCGTAAAAGGCAATGAGTATCTCTCGAGATACGTAGTATCAGGCAGGATATAGTCCGAGAGAGCCGCCGTCTCATCCATGAAAATGGTGCAGGACACTACAAGAGGAATCACATAGCTATTCCCATCCTTTTTTGTTAAGGCATCCCTTATCCCTTTACTATTTGGTTGGGTATAAGCGGGATTATGGGTGTAAAACATCAATGCCTTGCATTTATAAGGATAACCAACTGCCATGCTAGGAATTGCCTCCTGAGTAACCACACTTGCAACCGGATACCATTGTCTGGTTGGTGATGCTACTGTTCCCTCATATTTTGATCCTGCCCTGTCAATCCTCACGCCGCTAGTCAGTCCGCTTGATACTGGTCTTGACGGTTCCTTTCCGCCAAAGCGTGTTCCTAAACAGTAACCACCAACCCTATCTGATCTTCCGATAATGGTATTCAGAATGTTTACTGCCCTTGAAGTCTGATAACCATTCGTATGCCCCCAGGCGCCTCTATACGCCTCAACGCACGATTTTTTATCACCTCTTGATAATTCATCAGCCAGAGTCTGTATAGCGCTGGCACTTACTCCGCAAAGTGATGCCCATTCTTCTAAAGTCTTGCTTGTTACCTGATCTTTTAGAAGTTTAAATGATGTAGAACACTCATGACCATTCACCGTCCCTGACCAATCAAGCGTAGCAGAATTAGCACCAGAATAAAGGACAATGCTTCCGTTAGCCTTCCTCACAACAAAGGGTATTACTACCGATGCCCCTGTACTGGCTGATGCCGCTTTTGTATTAAAGCTTCCTCTTGTACAACCGCTTGAAGATGTTCCGAGAGTATTAGCCGAGTCATTCTTTTCTGGATAATAGATTATCTCATCCCCAATCTTTACAAAACCCTTTGATGGAAATGTGCTTGTGTTTTGAACGCTTATAATTTTATCCGAGGAACTTATATTTGCGGAAAGGGTTGTTACCCCTTCCGATAAACCCGCCTCAGAGGCATTTAAAAACTCTTCTCCCTTTCCGTCTTCAGTCTTTACCAGGAAAGCGGCATCAGTATAGTTTTTGTAACCGGCTGAATTTGCATCACTTTCATTTGGTATTTGAAGATAATTACTAAGGTAGCGGTTATTGTCTATTATCCATCGCATCATACCCATCAGCATGGTTAAATCAGTTCCTGGTTTAATTGAGACCCATTGATCAGCCTTGGAAGCAGTATGCGTGAAGAATGGGTCAACAACAATCAACTTTCCGCCATTAGCCTTAAATAACATGAGCTTTCTAGCCCAATAGGGAGTGCCCACATTAGCTTCCAGAGGATTTGTGCCAAAGAGGATAAGGTATTCAATATTATCCAGATCAACTCTCATGTAAGAATATTTTGCACTTTTTGGGCCTGTAAAGGTCGTCTTGGCAGGCAGTGCATAGTTGGTATTACAAAGGGATGAATGCTCAATATGATTTACTGTTCCATACGAATCATTAAATCTCTTTGTAATTTGTGAAATTTGATCCCTTCCTCTGACCCAGACATACTGATTCGCTTTGAATCCAAAGTTCGCTGGATTTCCATCTTTGGTCTCAGATGCGTAAGCTGTATCATTGGTTCCAAGTTTCTCAGATGCCCTCTTGGAAGAATCAGGAGTTCCTCGTATAGCTTTTAAACCTACAAAAGTTCCTCCTGGAAGTGTTCCTCCATTTATGATCTCATCAAACGCCTGTTTCCATGAAATAGCCTGCCATTTTCCTTCACCCCTTGCACCTGTTCTCTTTAAGGGTTGTTTTACACGGTAAGGGTCGTAAAGGGTTTTTAAACCAGCGTTGCCACGAGCACAGGGTGTGCCTGAATATTTATCGGGTTCTGAAATATCTGATAAAACTGCCTCAGACCCTGCCGTAGAATAGTCATTGGTATGTGGGCAAAAAGGGTTTCCTTCTATCTTAAGGGCTACTCCATCCTTCACCTTAATCTGCATACCGCATCCTGCATTACACATCATACAGGCAGTACGGATGACCTCTACCCCAGTATCTCCAACATCTGGGTCTGGGTCTAAATCGTCGTCCACGGCATAAAGCCTTTTCAACTCAAAACCACAAATGGCGGCTGCAGCAACTGCACTGCCGACCTTAAGGAATGTCCTGCGAGTGACCTTAAACTTATTATCAAAGTTTTTCTCTTTTGTTTGTTTAATTGAGGTCTTAATGTCCATTAATCCATCCTTATCAAAACTATTTATAGAATTCCTTACCAATATTACCTTTAGTATGGCAATAATGACATATGGAAACATCCACATTCCTCCGTATGTTTCCGGCAGAATGTTCTATAAGGTCGGTGTCTTTGTGGCAGTATAGGCACTTTTTATCGGGTGTCTTACCAAAATATTTTGAAATGTCAGGGTCTAAAACCTTAAGGACGTGGAAAGTCATAATTGAGGAATCCAAACTCGTCTCTTTTAAAATACTCTTGTGACATGAAGTACTTGAGCAATCAGTTCTATACTGGCTCGAATTTTTGTCATGGATAGGGATAGGATTGCCTGCAAAAGGTACTGGTTCCTGGCAATCTTCTTTACATTTCTTGATCCGTAAACCACCTTTCTTCTCGTCTTTTTCACCATCTGGATTTGTAACTACAACTGTTCTTTTGCCGAGAGAGGCATCCAGGTCAACGGTAATCTGTGCCTTTATTTTCTTTTTTGTTATGTCAGTTGAGAGTATTGTAATCCCTTCGCCAAGATCAAGTTCGGCGTCTTCCTGAAAGCCTTCCCCTTTTATGGTAATTATAGTAATGTCATTCTGCCGTAAAACGTCAGGTGTAACCTTTGATATTTCAATTGTGGTTGATGCGAAGGTATTGAAAGGTATTACAGCCAACCCAGTCACCAGACATAGAATAGTAAGGAACAGATATTTTCTCATAAGGGCCCCTTTTAAATTTATTGATGAGATGAGTTTATTGAAGTTTCCGTGCCTTCTTATTTTCAAGTTAAGAGTCACAATCCCTTATTCATCAGGTCAATGATTTCCACTTTATAACATAAATTTTATTCAATAGCTTAGAGGTATTCAATAGTTATCTCTTATAAAATACCTCTAAAAAGAATAGAGAAAAATAACCGACTAATAAAATGAACCAGCCAAAGGTAATGATAAATTCCAGGGTGGTGGAAAAGGACATGGAGAAATTTTCTGAGATCATACTGTAAATATCTTCCAGGGCATCAAGCGTTTTGTTAACATTTGTCTTCCATGCCTCCAGGTGTAATTTTTTGGTTATCAGGTCAAACAAACGGGCTGAATACCAATCCCCAATGAGGTTAATATTACGTTCTGTGGCAGCAAATTCCTGGATGGATTCAGTACGGATCTGTATAATTTCACGCAAGGAATGTCTGATCTCACGGGATTTGAACCACGGTATCTTCCTCAAGGTAGTCCTTTGTAAAAGCCGTGCAGCCTTCTCCATTCGTTCTTCTACCTCATGTTCCAATACCCTCAATTTCAACAATTGGAGATTGGCAATCTCGAAAAGCTCGATATTGCTGGCGAAATCACCGCGCGGATCAAATACGAATGCCCCATCCCAGTCCACAATTGTAATATCGTCCTTTAAGTATTTAATATTAAATTTGAGCGTTGTATTAATTTCCTCCTCGTCAAGAGGCATCCGTTCTGTCTTCAGAAGTCCTGCAATACTATCCTTGTGTTCTGAGATAACATCTTCCGGGTCTCCCTTGTAATCAGAAACACAGTACACACTGTACTCCTCGTCAAAATAAGGGTTGCAGTGATATTCCCACAAGATAGTCCTGCATTCAACGATAAGGCTTCGTTTGATATCAAAAACACGTTCATCCAAAATGTTTTCAAGATCAATAGATGCCTCCACGATGACAATCCCCGGCGGACAGAATTTTACGAGGAAATCAACACTCCTTTCTTCTATTGTCCTCTTTTCAACCTTGACCACCATCTGTTTTGGAATCACGTCGGGATACGATGGAGAACTCTTAATCTTTTTGATATCGACAATTTCTGAGGTATCGGGACTGAGTTCAGTAATTCCTACGAGAAAGGAGACCAGAGTGCCTTTGACCATAGAATTGTCAACCATAAGCTAATCCTCAACCGACAATAACTTGTAACTCTTCATTATTTTAAAAAAGTGAGTAGCGTCTTTCTAAAATTCCAGTCCATAATTGGGGCATTTGGTTGAGATGCTTTTTTATAATGACCATGCATTTTTCTTCCACTGTTTTTTTTGCAAGACTCGAATGGATTTTTACATGTACCGTTTGAGGTTCCGTGATGGGCATTCCTATCTGACTTACAAGATAACAGTCAGCCCCTGAGATATCAGGATTCTTAGTTATTTCTGCTGATATTTCGTTGGCAACCAGATTGTATAATTTGCCGGTATGGGTAATAGGATTTTTTCCTGCAGTAGCCTCAAGGGTCATTGGTCTGTAAGGCGTAATCAACCCATTTGCCCTGTTTCCCCTGCCCACCTGGCCGTCATCTCCACACTCAGCGCTGGTGCCGGTCACAGTTAAGTAAAATATGTCCCTCTCATAGTTGTCTGCGGCATTGATGGTAATGGCGATCTCGAGAGTCGTCAATTTTTTCACAAAGACCTGGATATATTCAAGCAGCTTCGCTTTCATTTTAAAATATTCCTCTTTTGACGAAATAAATTTTGAAATGAACGCTATGGCAATCGTAAGGTTGATATGGTCGTGCATTCTTATGCCCATGATTTTGATGTCCTCGCCAACCATGGGGTATGCCCGTTTCACTTCTGCAGAGTTCAGGAATTGCTCTGTTTTATAAACGAGCGACTCCGTTTCTGTCAGGGGTGAAAAACCGACGCCAATCGAGGTATCATTTGCCAGTGGAATTGAACTATCAAAGGTCGCCCGCAGGTCTACGCTGCCTGTTCTAATCTTTGTTTCAACAACGACATTTTTTTCTGGTTCCAAGCATCGCATCCGTTCGCTGAGCCATTTATGAGTCGTTTCCCGGGCGATTTCTTCCAGAGGTACCTTTTCATTTCCTACAACCTCAACTGCCCGGCCCACAATAATCAGGTGTATGGGAGTTGTTACTTTTCCGCCGCCAAAACAAACCTCAGAACGCCCACCCACAAGGAGACATTTGTCAATATTATGGTGCAGTACCCTGCCGAATTTTTTAAGATAATATTTGGAAAAGGCAATGCTCAATTCTTCAGCCGCACGGTCGCATAAGGTGTCCGGATGTCCTAGCCCTTTGCGTTCAACAATTTCAATAGCAGATTTTTGGACAGGTACGTCCTTTGTTTTTTCAATAATTATTTCCATGTCCACTAAAGTTTTTCGTAAGATTAAAGACTACCGCAGAGACCGCTGAGGTCGCAGAGAGAAAGAAGTTTAGAGGTTGTGAAATTGAGAGGTTGAGATTTTCTCATCTTCCCAACTTCTCATTTTCTCAACATCTGTTTTCCTTCTTTACGTTCTCAGCGCCTTCTGCGGTAAAATCCCCTTTAATAAATGGGATTTAAGGCAATACAAATTCATGTTCGGGGTGTTTAACGCACAAGACCGGGCATGGGGCAGTTCTAACAACCTTTTCTGCCGTGCTCCCCAAAAGCGCATGGGAAAGCCCTTTTCTACCGTGTGTGGCAATTGTAATTAAGTCTATGTCATATTTCCTGGCAGCTTTGATGATTTCCAGGAAAGGAGACCCTCTCATAATAATGTTTTCAACCTTTATCTTTTCCAAAAATCGTTTAGGTACCAGGTGATGAATTTGTTTTTTCGCCTCCCTTTCCATGTCATCATATATTTTGGATACCGGATAAGTCAATCCTCCGGTTCCTACAGGAATGTTCAGCCTGGGAATCACATGCAGAATATAGAGCTTTGCTCCACGTTCTGTAGCAAAATCCAGGGCGTATTTTAAGGCGTGTTTTGAGCATGCTGAAAAATCTGTAGGAAATAATATTCTTTCAATTTTAATCATTGCATTGTCTCCTCAGTAAAATCTAACGAAGTGAAGTCTCAGATTGATAAATTAAGATATTTAACACAAATTATTGATGGTTCTTAATCTGTGTAATCTGTGGTTGTTTTTTAAACTTGTTATATTATCGCTTCCACTCCACACGCATAAATTTTGCGTTCTCGTGTTTTTTGTATTCTACTTCCCCGGTATATGCCTTATGCAAAATTGATCCAATACGTTGCGCCAACTTGGCTGATGTGGTAAGTATCTCGATTTCATCACCCTTTTCGTTAATCTTCATAATTCTTTTTAAAGGATTATAACTCTTCGAACGTTCGTCCTCGTTATGAATAAGATTCAGTATCTCTTGTTTGTGCTGTTTCAAAAAGTCGCCTTTAAGTGTTACCACACCGTTTGGAACGTTTTCCTTCGTTTTCTTACATGCAGGACATGTTACCCAATTGATATCTTTCAATCCCTTTTTTGACTCGTAAAGTTTAGCATCAAGAAACCATTTTTTATTATGATAGACGGCAGTACAATCCTTACAAATAGAGAAGTCCACCAATCCCTTTCCCTTCGATGGTAAATAAGGATCGTTCTCTGAATAAACTTTATCCCTCGTATGCTTTCCAACCTCTCTTGGCACTTTCATTCTACCCGTTTCTCCTTTCGTCAAACATAATTAAATTTCCACACAGATAACGTACAAATTTTTATTGTAACAATTAGGCTCACCACAAAGGCACAAAGATAAGAAACTTCAAAGACTAAGTATAATATGGATCGTGGATTAATAATTCTTGAACCTTAATCCACGATGCTTGACCTCTGACCTCTGTCGCTATTAACAATCTTTTTATTGTCTCAGAGTTTGCCTGGCATCTTTACGGTAAAATATTTAACTTACCTTTACAGGAATCTTTTTTACTTTTGATTTTTCAGACTTTGGCAAGGTAATTTCCAGAATTCCTTTCTTATATTCTGCTTTTACCTGCTCAAATTTTACCGATGCGGGTAATACAATTGTCCTTGAAAAGCTTCCGTAACTTCTCTCAACAAAGTGGTAATTCTTCCCTTTCTCTTCTTTCTCGGCATTTTTCTCACCCTTAATCGTCAAGTTATCGCCGCTAATTGAAATGTCAATATCTTTTGGTTCAATGCCGGGCACCTCAGCCTTTACAATGATATTTTCATCTGTCTCCGAAACATCCAAAGGAGGTACCAAACCCATTTCTGATGTTCCTTTTTTACCAAGACTATTAAAAAATTTATTTAGCTCGTCCCTGAACGAACCCAATATGGGTAAATACGGCCATTTCATCATTTCAGATGACATATAATTTTCCTCCAAGAAATAACTTGTTTTGTAACAGTATTGTTCACCGCAGAGCTCTGCGGTGAACAATTATTTTTATTACATTATTACACAAAGGAATTTCAATTTTTCTATTATTCGTGTCATTCCCGCGAAAGCAGGAACCCCTGCCAGTTGTAATTATTACTTCTGGATTCCCGCCTATGCGGGAATGACAAAAGAAAGTACCGCCTTTGCTGGAGGCGGCATAATCTAATGCTTTATTGATATACATGATAGTCAATATCAGGAAATATGTTATCCTTACCTTCGATATCGGCAAGCCAGGCGACGTCAATATTATTAGACCGAATATCATCATATAACTTGTTAAAACGGGAAAGGTGTTCCTTCGTCCTCTTTACAGCATATTCTACCATAGTACCGGCCTTCATAATAAATGCCCAGTCGCTGCTCTGTGCCAGCAGCAGTTCCCTCGCAGCCTGGTTTAGCGCCTTATTCCGCAAAGAGGAATTCTCGTCTAAATGTAAATTTGTCCTCGCCAACTCAACCATACGCTCAGCAGCCTTTTGAAGGTGTCTATATATCCAATCGTTGCTCTCATTAAGCCAATATTCACTATAACCTTTGTATCCCCAACTTGAAAAAGACGGCGTGGAGACCTGGTTAACTGGATAAATTTCAAGATATTCCATTGGGGTAATCAGCGATATTGTTTTTTGGTCAAAGGCAATCTTCCTGAATAAGAAATTGATCCAGTCAGGCCCTTCAAACCACCAATGACCAAAGAGTTCTGCATCGTAGGGTGCAACTATAATAGGTTTCCGATCCATAATTGAAGCAAGATATTCTACCTGTTTTTCACGGTTAAACATAAAATTTCCTGCATGTTCGGCAGCCTTGTCTAACGCCCTTTCGTGAGAGTAAGGTTCCTTGTGGTCGGTCTTGCCTGTAATTCGATAATATTTTATGCCTATGTTGGTGCGCTTGCCGTCACCGTGAAGATATGGTTTTACATAATCATAATCAAGGTCAAAGCCCACGTCCCTGTAAAAATCACGATAGGAAAAATCACCAGGATATCCTTCCTTAGCGCTCCAGACCTGTTTGGAGGATTCCATATCTCTGCCAAATGCTGCAACACCTGAAGGGCAGTAAATGGGGGCATAAATTCCATATTTCGGTCTGGGAGATGCAAACAGGATTCCATGGGTTTCAGTAATAAAGAAACGAATCCCTGCCTCCTTGAGTAACTGGTCTACTCCAGGTTCATAGGCACACTCGGGCAGCCATATCCCACGCGGTTTTCTGCCGAAATGCTTCTCATAATGAGTCACAGCCACTTGGATCTGGGCGCGCATGGCATTGATATTATTATTCATTAATGGGAGAAAACCATGTGTGGCGCCACAAGTTATTATCTCTAACTTGCCCATATCCTGGAATTTTTTGAAGGCGTGAATAATATTTTTATGGTATTTTTCCGCAAACACGTATCGTACATTAGTAAAGTGCCTGTAATACATCTGCGCAAGTTGGTTAAACTCTGGCTGGTGTTTAGTCCTTTCTATCTCTTTTTCTGTAAGTTGAATCCTTTTTTCAATGTATCGAATGTAACGGGATTGTAAAAGCGCATCGGTTAACATGGAAATCAGCGGTGGGGTCAGAGACATTGTTATGCGAAAGTCAATGCCTTCATCAATTAGTTTATCAAAGACATTAATGAGTGGAATGTAGGTTTCGGTAATAGCCTCAAAAAGCCAGTCTTCTTCCAAAAACTCACTGTATTCCGGATGACGAATAAAGGGAAGGTGTGCATGCAAGATTAACGACAGGTAGCCTTTTTCCATAGATTATTTTTTTGAGACAGCTAAACCACTTAAAGATTCTGGTGAAGATACATATTCTTTGAGCGATTCCTGCCAGTTTCTGTGTGCCCTTTCAAACACAGATTCACTGATTCCGGTGTCAACAGGAACATATAATTTTTCATAAAGTTTCTCAATACCAATCCACTTTTCATCAACTACATCAGATACACCCATACATGGCGTTCTTACGGCATTAGACCTGGATAGTGCCCAAAATGTATCATTAAAAGTCAGAAACCCAATATCAACACAAAACGATCTATTCGGTTCGCTCACTTTAATATACCAACTCCGAGTGCCGCCTGTTACTTGAATATCAAGGTGTTTGTGTGCATTGTAACCGTTAAATATAATATCCGTTACGTCATATACCCTTAATATGATTTTTACGGTGTGTGCCATGGCACCGAGTGTATTCAGAACGCTATCCATCAAATCCTTTCGTAACTCCCAGTACGTAAACAGCCATTCGGGGTCTCGGACCATCAAAACAATTCGGTTGTCTCCATATCCATCCGGGAGATCGGGCGTTTTAGGGAGATATGCAACCTCTTTTCTTTCAATTTTTTGTTGAGGTTCTTCCAGATTGATAGGCGGCGCTTCAGGAATACTAGGCCATTTATCTTCATCGGTAACACCCCATTCTTGATAAGTAGCTTGTTCACTGGACACATCTGAGAAGCCAAAAAACCTATCCCAAGTCAACCCAAATAAGTTTTTTATCTTCTTCCAGAGTATCTCGTATAATGCCTTGAAAACCTCGAATATTAACAGAAATATTTCTTTAATAATAGCTTTGTCCATACCGCAAATCCTAGAGATATAAGTTTTTTTTAATTATTTAAACGATTGTAAAATACAGAGTTAACAAAAGCATTATATAAAATCGAATTATACATTAAATAACAGTAAATGGTCAATAAAATTGTAATGGTTCAAAACTGGGTTTTATTATATTACACTGAATATTGTATTAGTTCTTGGTATTCAACTTTACGCTCCAAACTATTTTTTATTATTTGCGTCATTTGCGAAAACCACGTTTCCAAATGTGTTTTGTATGGTATGAGTCAATGCATGGCTAAAAGTATATATTTGGCTTGACAAAATGTTATAGTTTAGTGATAATCGCTCAGGTTTTAATGCAAACCAAGTTATAAAAAGATAGAAATTATTTCATATAAATATTTACAAAAGCGGGACAACGAGGAGATACTGTAATTTATGATAAAGCAAATCCTGGTTACAACTGATGGATCTGAAAACAGCCTCACTGCCGCTGATTATGCCGTGAGCATAGCGTGCTTGTTTAAAGCCGGTATCCGGGGATTATTTGTCAAGGACATCAAGGTACTTACGGGTCCACTAATTCATGATATAGGGACAAGCATTGGTGGAATGGTTCCTTACGGAACGTTTAACGAAACCATTCGTGAGATGTTGGAGTCGCAAGCCGATGCCGCCTTGAATCAGGTAGAAGGAAAATGTATAAAGTCAGGAGTTCCGTTTAGCCGGGAGATACGGGAAGGAGTTGTGAGCCGCGAGATTATTAAATCTGCAGAAAAAGATGACATGATTGCTATGGGTAAGATGGGAATTCACGCTGAATGGCGTGATGTATTTTTAGGCACCACAGTTGAATTCGTAGTGCGACAAACCCACAAACCCGTACTTATAACACCCACCGAATTCAAACCTTTCAGCAAGATGCTGATCGCTTATGACGGTAGCTCGTTTGCAGACAAGGCGCTGCAAAGCGGCGCCGAAATAGCCCAGCCAATGAAATTGCCTGTAACAGTAGTTTGTGTGGCAGACAAAGAAGATGAAGCGATAAAAACTCTGTCAAAGGCAAAGACCTTTCTTGAAAGTTACAAACTTACAATAGAGACTATCGTAAAAGGTGGGCATGATCATGCAGGAGGCATTTTAAATGTTTGCAATGACGAAGATAGAGGATTTGATATCCTGGTTATGGGAGCCTATGGTCATTCAAGACTACAGGAAATGATTCTTGGAAGCACCACGGTAAGAGTCATGAGGAACACAAACTGCCCGATCTTGCTTTGTCGCTAAAAGTTCCTCTTTAAAATCTTTCGCCTCTTAATATTTTCTCTCCTTAGGTTCGAATGGTCCGATGTTCACGGGTTTGTAATCTAATCTTACACCTTCAGGCGTAAAATAAGCCAATGTGTGTTTCAACCAACCAGTATCATCCCTTGCTGGGAAATCGGTGCGGAAATGAGAGCCTCGGCTCTCCTCTCGCGCCAGGGCGCCTGCGATAACAGCTTCTGCTACATCCAAACTGCCATTGAGTTCTAATGCCCATACCAAGTTAAGGTTGACCCGTTTACCCGTATAATTAATCTTAATCCGTTTGTATCTCTCCTGTAGAGTCTTAACTTCATTTACAGCCTCTTTCAATTTAGAAGCATTACGGAAAATGCCTACATTGTTGTCCATAACCTTATTAAGCGCTATTTTGATATCTGTATGTGACTCGTTGCCCGCTGATTTACATAATGCATCAATCCTTTGCTCTCCATGTTTCAAAGCATTATTTAACGCACCTTCGCCCTTCTTATCCAAAGAATTCCGGACATGCCCAGCAGCATTACTACCCGCAATAGCGCCAAAGACAATGGTATCCAGCAGTGAATTTCCACCCAACCGATTAGCTCCATGTACGCTTACACACGCCGCCTCACCTGCCGCATAAAATCTTTTCACATTTGTTTCACATTCTGTACTACAATCAATTCCACCCATAGTATAGTGTTGACCGGGTTGTACAGGAATAAGGTCTTTTGCAGGGTCTACAGCGGCAAATTCCATACAAATGTCCCGAATGCCTGGTAATCTCTGGATAATCTTTTCTTCCCCAAGATGTCTTAAATCCAGATGCACATAACTATTGTCAAACCCACCGCCCGTCATAATCTCCCGAATAATATTTCTTGAAATGATGTCCCTGGGCGCTACTTCCATGTCCTTCTTTGAATCACTGTATTTTTCCAAAAATCGTTCGCCTTTATTATTTAACAAAAAACCGCCCTCGCCGCGGCATCCTTCTGTTATCAAGATATTTTTGCCTACAAGGGTGGTTGGATGAAACTGAATAAATTCCATATCTTTTAAAGGCACACCTGCCCAATACGGCACTGCCATGCCCATGCCTGTATTAATTAAGGCATTGGTGCTATTCCCGTAAATACGGCCAGCGCCTCCTGTGGCAAAGATTACAGCCCCGGCCTGAAACGCCTCCAATCGTCCGCTAATAATGTCTAATGCTATCACGCCAACACAGATCCCATCTTCAACCACAAGGTCAGTTACAAGCCATTCCTCATAAATCACCATCTCTTTTCGTTCAGACGCCTGTTTATATTTGATGGTTTGTTGATAAAGGGTGTGCAAAAGGGCGTGTCCGGTTGTATCGGCAACATAACATGTGCGGGGAAAACCTGCACCACCAAAAGGTCTCTGGGCAATCTTTCCTTCTGCATTGCGGTTAAAAGGACATCCCCAATGTTCCATCTCGTAAATGCGTTCGGCAGCATCTTTAGTCATACGAATGACGGCATCCTGGTCTGCAAGGTAGTCGCTTCCCTTTACTGTATCGAAGGCATGTTTTTCCCAGTTATCGTAACCGCCGCGCGGATGATTCCCAAGTGGGGCATTAATCCCGCCTTGCGCGGCAATGGAATGAGACCTTATGGGGTGTACCTTTGAAATGATGGCGACTTTAACATTATGGCGATTCAGTTCAATAGCCGCCCGCAGACCCGCCAACCCTCCGCCAACTACGATAGCATCATGGTAAATCATAAAATATCATATCTCTTGTATTTGTTCTGACAGGTATCTTTCAATCCTATCCTTGTTTAAGTAAAGGCTTGAGAATTGTTTTTCACAAACATCGCTGAAACGGGCTAAAACCTTACGACTAATTTTTTCTTGATCTTCAAAAATAGCCACCGAACGAAACGGTAATTCCCATTTTTCGTATTGTAAACAACTGATTGTAGCATCCCGACATTTATCATCATTTGCCACTGCAAATACATAAAGAGGTTTTTTCATGCCGTTTATTCTGCAATCAACAGCATATTTTCCTTCTGGGTCATGTGCTTTGTCAAAGTAATCAAATGCCCTTCTGTTCTCGTCGACTTTTTCAGTAATGTATGCCATAAAATCATCCATAAAGGTAGATTTAACTCGCTCCCGATGTAAATAATTTACGTCGGTAATTTTTAAGATACCTTGAATAAAGTTATAAAACGCATCACCATACATGTCGTCTTCCACATTTACGAGTATTTCACCATCATCTTCTTCCAGATCAAACATGGACAGTGTTGAACTGATTATTTTTTGCCTGGTGCCCCTTTCCAAATCCTTCATATCAAGTTCATAACTTAAATGCATATACGTATGAGCCTCATCCGTAATAACCCATCCCTTGTGTGATTTTTTTAAAACAGAAACTAAATGGTCTCCATCGGCAAACATAAAAGGAGTAAATATTCTGAATCGTTCTTTACCCTCATGGAAAATTTCTATTTTCTCACTTATTTTCTTTTTAAATTCGTTTTCTATTAAAGCTATATCCATTTTTATCCCCCTTTAGAAGCCTTTAATTTTCAATTGTCTATCGGCTGGTAGTACAATGGAACAATCTTTTACAAGACAATCTAAAGCACTTTGTATGTCAACAAATTCTTTGGAAATCACCGCATATCCATCTTCTTCAAAACCTGCTGCCTGGTATCTTTCTGTTGTTTGATGAATATGAAAATCATAAAAGGTTTTCCTTTCAATCTTATTCGTGTGCTGATGACTTTTACCGTTATATCTTCGCAATCTTATTAATGCAGTTGTCTTAGGAGGCATATAGCATAGTATTAAAGAGAAATCTAAAAGATTTATTCGGTTCTGTCTTAAAATTACTTTAAATTGACTGCCATCACTGCGTGGCAATGTTATCTCCTGTTCTTTATGGCCCTTTTTGTCTTTTGTTTGAAATAAGATTTCGTAATTAGGAGGGAATTCTTTTCGTTCTTGAATAAGGTTGGATATCTCCACATCATTAAGGATTATATCTGCCATAAACTTATTCCTTCAACTTATAAACCTCAACGGCAACTTGTAATAATCTATCATATATTCTAAAGCATTTTTCTACAAAACAACCGTAAAAATACCAACGACGGCAATTATGAGAAAGATATATAAAAACATCCATAATAATTTCTTTTGTATGCGGGTAAGCCCCCAAAAATCAGCAATTGTAATCCTTATTCCATTCAATAAATGGACAGCTAATGCGAGAAGTAAAATATATTGGAGGATATATCCGGTCTTTGTATCAAATTTACTGATTGCGTGGTCGTAAGCGTCTTTTCCACGAAAGACAGCGCTTAGTGTCAAGATATGTAAAAAGAAAAATATCGTGACAGCCACCCCTGTAACCCTATGAATCCAGAAGGCAAACATGCCCGGATTTTTATTTTTCATCAGGTCTTCAAAGCATTCTTTTAATTTTTGCATGTTGCAAACTTGATGAGAATATAAAGTCCAATAAAAAATAAAATTAACCCTATAAACCAAAGGGATTGTTTGAAAAGGTTTTTTCGGTTTTCAATAAAATTAAAATCAACGAATATGCCCCAAAGCCCGTTTAATCCGTGAAAAATAACCAGCGCAAGGAGACAGACATTAAAAGTAATCCATCCCGGAGAACAGAATCGGTTGATAATTTCGTCGTAATAGCGGGAGGCATACCGACCGGGACTAAAGTGAAAGGTAAAGAAATGTACAGACATTCCCATTATCAGCAACAGGGCTGTAATCCTCTGTAAAAACCATGACCAGAAACCGCGTTTTTCTATATTCATTATTCTCCACCGCAGAGAACGCCGAGTACGCAGAGAATCAGGAAAATTATTAACAATTCTCTAAAATACCTTCTTTTAAAATTTCTACAATATATTGTTTCTGTTATTTTATTCAGTCTTTCCTCATTATCCACCTCAGCGCCCTCCGCGACCTCAGCGGTGAATGGTTATCGTTTTTTATACAAATTCATTAAATCGTCTCTTGTAAATACAGATGCGAACGGAACGTGCTTTTTCTCAATATTTTCCCTTCCGCCTTCCTGTCGGTCTACTAACGCAATAGCTTTGATGACATTCAGGTTTGACTCTCTGGCTCGATCAATGGCTTCTATCGTGGATTGCCCAGTGGTCACTACATCATCAACAATCACCACCTTATCTCCTTCTTGCACGTTGCCTTCAATCCATTTCATCAATCCATGTTCTTTTGCCTTTTTTCGCACTACAAAGGCATTAATAGCATCATCCTGCATCCCGCTGACAATGGCTGTAGCAAAGGCAATGGGGTCTGCGCCCAGAGTTAGCCCGCCAATCGCATTAATATGAAGAGGCTTAACTCTATTGTAAAAAATGTGTCCTATCAGCAGCATTGCCTCTGTGTCGAGAGTCGTAGCCTTGCAATTAACGTAGTAATTACTCATCCTTCCAGACACCAGTTTAAAGATAGGTTCTTCGCTGTATTTGAAGGATTTTTGCAAAAGAATTTCGAGTAATCGTTTTTCTGCCTTAATCAGATTCATGATTTAATAAATTCCAAAACTTAAATTCCAATAATCAAATAAATAGACTGTTTTCTGCTTTCTGACTCCTGACCTCTGACCTCTTAACACGACAATATCTTATCCACCTGTTCACACAATGTTTTTACGGCATCGGCAGAGCGCTTTATGGCAGCCGATTCCTCTGCGTTTAGCTTAATTTCAAATATTTGCTCAATACCTCTTGCACCAAGTTTTACAGGCACACCCACAAAGAGACCATTAATGCCATATTCTCCCTCGCATAGAGCGGCACACGGTAAAATCTTTTTCTTGTCTTTTAGTATTGCTTCAACCATCTCTACCACGGCTGCCGATGGGGCATAGAAGGCGCTGCCAGTCTTTAGCAGATTGACAATCTCCGCCCCGCCGTCCCTGGTGCGTTTGACAATGGCTTCCAGTTTTTGTTTGGGAATCAATTCCTCTACGGAAACTCCTGCAACTGTCGTATATCGTGTTGAAGGAACCATTGTATCTCCGTGTCCGCCAAGCACAAAGGCGTGAATGTTCTCAACGGATACGTTCAGTTCCATAGCAATGAACGTACTGAAGCGCGCAGCGTCCAGCACACCTGCCATTCCTATAATTCTATTTTTAGGAAATCGGCTCACTTTATGGGCAATATAAGTCATGGCATCCAATGGATTGGATACAATAATCAGGATGGCGGTTGGTGAGGACTTTACAACATTTTCTACCACCCCTTTTACGATAGCGGCATTGATCTTGAGTAAATCATCTCTACTCATTCCCGGCTTCCTTGCCACACCGGAGGTGACGACTACAATATCAGAGTCTCTTGTTTCTTCATATCCGTTAGCGCCTGTAATTCTGGTATCATAGCCGTAGACAGGCCCTGATTCCAGGATGTCCAACGCCTTCCCCTGCGGCATGTCCTGGACAATATCCACCAGCACCACATCACCTATCTCTTTTTCAACAAGTCGCTGTGCCGTGGTAGCGCCCACATTCCCAGCGCCAACGACTGTTATCTTTTTTCTAGCCATATAGAATCCATCCTTTAAATTATTCTTTTAATTTTAAACATAGGCTCTTCGGGCTTATTAATCTGAAGCTGGAAATCGAAAGTATTTTTTTGCTTAGAACGTTCGTTAAGTTCTAATAATTTTCTTAAATCCCAGTAAGTGATGTTTACATAGACCATTTTAAAGCCATTTCTTTCTCAGCGTTAAGTTGCCATACTGTAATCCTACGTGAGTAATTCGAACTACTTTGTCCATCTGTTTTGCCCTTAGCCTGGGTTCTATAAGCTTTGCCTTGGTATCGCTTCTGATAAGCCCATTATTTCACCTTTAATTGGTATCTTTAAATTTGTAAGGCAGTTAAAATTTTATCCACTATTCCTGGAAACCTAGCAAGATAATAATGATTATCTGGAAAACCACCAATAAATATCTTCAAAGCTTCTATAGCTTTATCATCATAGGGCATTTCAGAATCTTTAAAATATTTGCCAAATATACCTTTGAACAAACATAACGATAAATAAAGTATTGCTATCAAATGATTGAATGACATTGATAAACGTTCTTCATCGTAGCTAAATCCCAAGTTAAATGTAAATCCACTTTTTTGTGCATTTACAATATCTTTCAATACAGTAAATTTATTACCATGTATAGGCATGCTCAAAAAACTATACATTTCATCTTCATCAGCAATTTTAAGTTCTTGGGTTAAAACATTAGAAGGCTTAAATTGCTTTATTGATGGTAATTGTTTTCTAATTTGCTTTTTAAACCCATAACCTAATACGGAATCTGCATTCTGTGGATTTTTCTGTAAAAAACAAATTGCCAATAAATTTTCGTAAGCCACTCTACAAACGGCAAGCCCTTCATCGTAATAGCCAGCAATAATTAGGTTAAACGCCGATGTTAATGTCTTGGGTGTTCTTGAAATAAAAACAGATTGAGTTTGTTTATCTACATCCCATCGTTCCCAGCCTTCTTTTGGAATATAATTTAAACGATCAATAGATTTTGCCAATAGCCCCACATTATCATTAAAAAGCTTTATATGGCCAATAAACTTATCAAGACTATTTTGTGCATGTTCGTTTTCAAATGCCTTAATCTGGAGCATAAAAGTAGATGCAGATTTATTAAGGGCTTGATTAAGTAATTTTGCCTTTTCTTCGTCTTCCATTTATTTTTTGTTTGAGGTTATATTTGAACAGTCTCTTCAAGCGATACCGTCTTTGCGGCATAAAGAAGCGCTGCTTTAATATCGTCTTTCTTTAGGAATGGATATTCTTTCAGAATCTCATCTTCCGTTTCACCATAGGCAAGTTTTTCTAAGATTATTCCTACCGTTAACCGTGTTCCTTTGATTACCGGTTTGCCAAACATTATTTTTGGATTTATTTCTATTCTGTTCAGTAATTTTTGTTTCATTTTTTGACACTTCTTTCTTTCAATTCTAGAAATTCTTTTAGTGCCTCTTCCATTGAAATCAAGTCCTTAGTAGAAAGTTTGCCAAGTTTTCTCAAAACCAATCTTTGTTCAATAGTTGATATGGCTGGTTTAATAGAAGAAGGCTTTAACAAACCAGCACCCCGCCAATCCTCTATTAAACATTCCCCCACGTTAAGAGTTTTATCTGTCTTACCCGTAATTGTCATGATAACAATGTCAGAGGAGGTATTGTTATAAACATCAGAACTTACAATTACCGACGGACGTTTCTTTACGGTAGTTTGGTTGCTGAATGGAAAAGGGACAAGAACGACATCTCCTCTATTACAGACTGTCATAAACTGCATCCTCTTCATTGTCCCATATTTTTTGGAATGACGCAGTGGATAAGCACTGAGAGGTTTTTGCAGTCATAATTCTTTCCCTTTTGCTTTCTAAAAACTGTATGAAATCAAAGACCTCTGGAAGAAGATTTTCCGGAAGTTTATCAATTTCTTTCTTTATCATTTCTTTGACCGACATTTTGTTTCCCCCTTCTTATATTAATATACCTTATCTTTCCAAATTTTCATAATCTAGCATGCTCAGTTACATAACCACTGGAATGATAACTGTATTCATTAAACAATTAATC
>Ga0209212_1003135_pt1 | contig 22318 bp, 18 predicted proteins | sample RifGroC2_FD_183996 | JGI IMG/M metagenome (GOLD analysis project Ga0209212, IMG submission 183996) | Groundwater microbial communities from Rifle, Colorado, USA - Groundwater C2 (SPAdes) (version 2) | ecosystem: Environmental > Aquatic > Deep subsurface > Groundwater | place: Rifle, Colorado... | reverse complement strand
TGATAATATCAGCGAAAGAATCGCTGTCATCATACACACGCCAATAATCCAATGTGATTGGCTTGATTGCCTCTTGCTCGTCAGCTGAAAGGCCTTTGCAGCCCAAGCCGGCAGTGATTAAAAAAAGAAAAAGTGATAAAAAAATTATTTTTCGCATATTGTTTTTAAATATTTTTTTAACCCTTCTTTTAAATCCGGCCTTTGCAAAGCAAAATCTATATTTGCCTTTAAATACTCCAATTTATTGCCGGTGTCATAATATCGTCCGTTTTTTATTTCGCAAGCATAAACCGGAAACCCGCTCTGAATCAATTTATCAATGGCTTCGGGCAGCCATAATTCACCGCCTTTGCCCGGTTTTAAATTCTGCAAAATTGGAAAAATCTCACCTGGTAAAATATACGCTCCGTGCGTGGCCAAATCCGACGGCGCTTTACCCAAAGCCGGTTTTTCCACAATTTTTTTAATACGATGAATGTTACCGCTTACCGGCTCAACATCGGCAATGCCATAACGGCTGACATCTTCTTGGTCAACGCGCACGGCTGAAATCACTGCTCCGCCCAATTCCTCATATACTTTCATCATCTGCGACAAGCGCGGAGGATTGGAATAAATAAACTCATCGCCCCATAAGACGGCAACATCTTCATCATCATCTATCAAATGGCGGCAACAATACACCGGCGTGGCATTGCCATACGGGCCTTTTTGGCGCACATAAATAAAATTGGCCATTTCCGCTATGCGGCGCACTTCTTCCAATTCTTTGGATTTGCCAGCCTCTTCCAACCGTTTTTCCAATTCATAAGGATAATCAAAATAGTCCTCAATAGAGCGCTTGTGCCAGCCGGTTACGATAATAATGTCTTTAATACCCGAAGCCACGGCCTCTTCCACCACATATTGAATAATGGGCTTGTCCACAATCGGGAGCATTTCCTTTGGCATGGATTTGGTGGCGGGCAAAAACCGCGTACCGAAACCGGCCGCCGGAATTATTGCTTTGGTGATTTTGCGCTTGATTCGTTTCATAGAGGATAGGGTCTGCCTATATCTTTTTTTTGCTGCGGACTGTCGCCGCGACTGCAAAAAAGATATAGGCAGACCCTCTTTATTCTTCATAATAATTATATCACACTTTTACTATTTCACCTCTTCCCAACTGATCAACTGATATCCATTGCCTACAGGGAATGACGGCGGCGGACCAAAAGTCAGATTGGCGTCATAGGTGGTGTTGGTGTTTTTATAGCCGGAAATTATTGACCCGCCTTGCGTTACCCAGCTCCAAGTCCACACGCCATTGGAAACAACACTACCGTAAATAGTAAGCGAATCCAGTATATTGCCAGGATAATAAAATCTCTGCGCGCTGCCGTTTTGCGCGATTACCGCAGCGTCAATTTCCAAAATATTGGGCGAAAGACGCGGTATCAAAACATGATTTTGCGCCATGAGCCCCAACACATCCGAGCCGTCTTTATTAACATAAATAATATTATTGGGTATGGCAATGGAAGTGTAGGTGGCTGGTGAAACCGGAAACTTGCCCGAACCAACCGTGGCCTTGCCGCGCACTGTGCCATCCACCCAAGTCAAATCCTCAACAAAAATTAAACCATTGGCCGGTATGGCATAATTTTTATAAAATGTCTCGGTTTTAATATCGTATGATTCATAATGTTTTACGCCATTGACATCTTTGCCATAACCTGGTGAAGGAATAGAATATAATGTTTTTACCTTGTAAGTGTCAAAGGTGCCATTGCTTTTAAATTTCAAATGCCAGCCCTTAAAGCCGGATGAGGAAAGATACACACCGGCGCTCTTGGCCCCGGCTTTCACATCAGCCAAATCCACGGTAATACCGTTAAAATCAAAAGCCGGCACTGGAAACTGCCAAAAATCTTGCGGCGTGCCATCGCCCCAGATGCCCGGCTTGGTTTGATTGTTACAGCCATGATACGTTTTGCAAGTGTAGGTTTCTTTGGCGCTGGAAATAATGGAGTCGGTGGTGCCGTCAAAACGGATGCCGCCATTGGCATGCAGTTTGCCATGAATCGCTTCAGTGTCACCAATCCAAACATCTGAATTGGTGAGAAAAGCGTAGTCAGTGAGCGATGGAAAACCAATTCTCGCTTTGAGTTTTCGTTTAGTGTTGGGATAAGCGACAGTGTAACCAATGGATTCCACCGTAACAATACTTGAACCGGCCGGCGGCGGAGTAATATTCAAAGAATATTCCCCGATTTTATTACCGTCTTTGTCATAATAATTATGAACATACGGCCCGGCTTGGCCAGTGCCGTCTTGATAATCAGTCTCATCATGCGCTAAATGCCATTTGTAATATTCAATACCGGCCTCGGCCATTTGAAACGCCATTTCGCTTCCGTGCTTTTGCCTGGCCGCGCGATTTTCCATAAAACCAAAACCGGAAATGCTGGTTACGACCATGCTCAAAGCCAAGGCTGAAAAAACTAAAGTCATCACTAATATATTTCCTTTTTGTTTCATCATACTATTCTTTCAAATTTCTAATTTCCACTTGACTGGTTACAATTAATGGCTCCGGAGAAATATACGCATCTTGTTCAATTGTCAAAGTGATTTTGGCCAAACGAATGTCCGTAACATTGACCGGAAAAGTCAAAGCAGATGTAGTGCCATCGTAATTAGCATCGTAAAAAGAAAAAATCTGATCGGAAATAACATTTTGCGCAATCGTGGCAACAACTTCATTAGCTGAATTATATGTCAAAGGAGTGCCGGTTGGTTTAATCACTCCTTTTTTAAAAATTTCTCCGTCTAAAAAATATCGCACTTTTTCGCGATAAGTGTCAGCATCAATATCGCTGTAGAAAGTAAAAGCACTGGCCGTGGCTGTTTCAATCAAATATGAACCGATTGAAGAAGTGTCAGCCCGCCGCGCTTCTTTAACAAAATTTTCCAAAGCAGTTCGCGCTTCTTTTTGGCCCTGCAATTGCGCAAAAGTAACATATTGCGTGCGAAAAGCTCCGAGCATTAAATAGCCCAGGCCGACAAGCAAAAGCATAAAAATTCCCAAAACAACCACAATCTCAATCAGAGTAAATCCTTTTTTAGAAAAATCCTCCATATATTTTCAATTATACCACTAATAAGGGTCTGTATGTTAATTTTTGCAGTCGCGGCGAAATCCGCAGCGCAAAAATTAACATACAGACCCGCACCCTTATTTAACATATAAAAATGGATTCACACGCACTCCGCCAACAATTACTTCAAAATGCAAATGTGGACCAGTGGAACGGCCGGTATTGCCTGACAAAGCAATCACATCTCCCTTAGACACTTCCTGTCCAACAGAAACATAAAGTTTACTATTATGAGCGTAACGAGTTTTCAATCCATTACTATGCCGCAATACCACTTGATAACCATATCCACCGCGATTCCAGCCGGATGTTTCCACCACACCGTCCAAAGCTGCATAAACAGATGTTCCGGTTGAAATACCCACATCAATACCAGTGTGACGCCAAGTAAAATATTGAGTGATACGACGACCAACTGTTGGCCAAAGCATGCCCAAACCGGAAACCTTTAAAGCTGGCGGACGATTGCCGGCAATTTGACTTGCAGGCGCGGTAGGCACAATAATCCTCTTACCTTCAGGCACAACAAGCACCTCTCCGATTGGCAATTCATCCTCAGTTAGATGATTAAAATCAATAATTTTTTGCGCTTCGGCTTTATACAACGCGGCAATTTTTTTAATACTATCACCTTTTTTAACTTTGTGAGACACGCCATTAATCGGCAAAATACTTAAAGAATCACCCGGTTGCAAGATTGACCTCAATGTTAATTTATTTTCAATCAAAATCGTCTCTATATTGATTTGAAATTTTTGAGACATACTGCCGATAGTATCTCCGGGTTGCACAACATATTTAACAATTTTAAAACGGCCAACACCAAATTCAGCTCCTGGAATAATTGTGGGCGCAATCAATGCCGCGTCATTGGAAGTTAGACCCGTGGTTTCTGTTGGGACAAAATCAGGTGATTCTGAACCTGGAGCGACCACAGACAACGAGCCCTGATCCCACGCCGGAGTGTTGGAAGAAGGCATATCTAAATTTGTCACTTCTTCAAAAATTTCCGCGTCTTCATCTTCAGTCGGACCAAGATATGTAAACAGCAAACTATAACGACCGCCCAGATATTTATTATCAGACAACGCCTTGGTTTCTCCAGAGGACAAAATTAGAGCGACAAATAATGATAAAACAAATAAAATTTGTCGCCTACCAAGAATCGACTCAATGATTTTTTCCAACCAATGCTTGAACGATAAAATAATTTTGTAAATCGGAAAGAAAAAAAATCTCGCCAACCCGCGACCAAGTCCTTCCAGATATTGGCCCGGAACAAAAAATAAAAAGGTTAACGCCCGTTTTATGCGCATTAACCAATTAACAAAAATCAATGTAAATTTTAAGCTAAATTTAGACATTGTTGATGATTGACATATTAGCAGATTTTTGCTAAAATTGGAATATCCTATAAATAATTTTAACTTTCAACATATGAAAATTTTAAGCAAAAGAAATATCGTAATTTTCGCGATTTTAATCGTGATTTTCATTTTTGGCGCATGGAAATTATCACGACCTACGCCAACTCAAATCACCACAGCCAAAGTTGAACGCGGGAAATTGGTGCAGTCAATTGAACCATCGGGCACAATAAAAACTAAGTCCGAAATCAACCTTAATTTTGACGCAACCGGCCGTATTGCCGCAATTAATGTAAAAGTGGGCGATATTGTTAAATCCGGGCAAATGCTTGCCAAACTGGATACAAAAAATCTGGATTCCAACGTAATGCAAGCGGCCGCTGACTTGGAAAAAGCCAAGGGCAATTTGGCGGCCTACGAAGCCGGCTCAACCTTGGAAACCATTGCTCAATATGAGGCGGATGTTCAAAAAGCAGAAGCCAATTTACTCAAGGCGCAAGTGGATTTGGCCAATTTGAAAGCCGGCTTGGCGCAAACCTACAAAAATGCTTATGAAAATCAAATTACTGTTTTGCAAGGCGCGCTTGCTCCAATGGAAACAGCAATGACGGATATGGATTCGGTGTTGGGCATTGAAAACACCTCGTCCAATGACACATTTGATAAAGCCATTACCACTTTGGATAATTCTTCTTTTTATTATTCCCAAGCCAAGGTTGATTTTCAAACTGCCAGAACAAAAATCAATGACTCCAAAACCTCAACTAATAATTTAATCGCGCAATCTAGTTACTCGGATATTGAAAACGCCAGTACCAAAACTAAAATAGCGCTTGATGCCACAGCTACTTCTTTAAACAGTTCATGGACTGTTTTGGATAAACTGGATACACTAAATTCATCGCACAATCTTTCCGCCGCCACAGTCACAGCTAAAAAAACCACACTGGACACTGACAAAGCTGCCATTACTACCAAAAAAACCGCGACGCTCGCCGGCGAACAATCCATTACTTCTGCCAAATTAAACTATGGCCAGGAGTCGGGTGCCTCTGGCTCATCACAAGTTGCGCAATACGAAGCCAGTGTAAAAATCTATGAAGCCGCTCTAGCCGGAGCGCAAGCAACTCTTGCAATTAAAAAAGCCCCGCCTCGCGAAGTTGATTTACAATCATACAAAGCGACCATATCTGCAGCAGAAGCATCCGTGGCCTCAGCCAATGCAAATCGCGGCAAAGCCATAATCTACGCTCCGGTTGACGGAGTTATCACCAAAAAAAATAACGAAGTAGGCGAAACCACATCAGCTGCCACACCGGTTTTAATAATGATTGACAACACTGATTTTCAAAATGAAGTGGAAGTCAACATATCAGAGGCCGACATTTCCAAAATCCGCAACATAATCGCAAGCAACAATGGCAAACCACAATCAGCCAAAGTTGTTTTGGATGCTTTGGGCACGGAACAATCTTTTTACGCGGAAATTGTAGAAATTGATCCTGCACAAACTGTGATTTCGGATGTGGTGTATTATCGTGCCAAATTAAAAATAATGGGAAAGTATAAAAATGACGGTTCGGTTGACATGATTTTGACAAAAGAAAATTTGCAAGCAGTAAAACCGGGAATGACAGCCAGTGTGACGATTTACACTGACGAACGCGATAATGTTTTAATGATTCCTGAACGCGCGGTGATTGTGAAAGACGGGAAAAAAATCGCGCGGGTTTTGATTGATAAAAAAACAAATAAAATTGAAGAAAAAGAAGTTGTGACAGGGCTTCGTGGCAATGAAGGCATGATTGAAATCATTTCCGGATTGAATGAAGGCGAAGAAGTGGTGACATTTATAAAAAATGGGACATAATTATGCCATTAATAAAAATCACTGACCTTTGCAAGGACTATGCCAATGACGGCGTATTAACCAAGGTTTTACATCACCTGAATTTTGAAATTGCAAAGGGTGAATTTACAGCTCTTATGGCTCCGTCCGGTTCGGGCAAATCAACATTGATGCACATTTTGGGGCTGTTGGATCGACCAACCTGCGGTATTTATGAATTGGATGGCAAAGATGTAACCAAATTAAGTGATGATGAATTGGCTGAATTGCGCAATCACAAAATGGGTTTTGTTTTTCAATCATTTAACCTGTTGCCGCGCACCAGTGTGTTGGAAAATGTGAAACTGCCTCTTTTTTACGGCCACGCGCCAATTGACCAACACGATGAACTGGCCAAACGCGCGTTGGAATCAGTCGGATTGGAACATCGTTTGCATTATTTATCAAATCAACTATCCGGTGGAGAAAAACAACGGGTGGCTATTGCTCGCGCTTTGGTAACTAATCCGGAAGTAATTTTTGCTGATGAACCAACCGGCAATTTGGACAGCAAATCCGGCGGGCAAGTAATGGAAATTTTACAAACTCTAAATCAATCCGGTCGCACAATAATCCTTGTCACCCACGAAACCTACACTGCCGAACACGCGCAAAGAATTATTCGTTTGAAAGACGGAGAAATTGTGAGCGATGAAAAAGTGCGTGACAGAAAAACAGCCGGAGATGGATTGATAAAGTGATTTTATGCTCCAACTTATCATCCACTATCTCCACCTGATTACCTCCACTTTGAAAAAAAATCGCAAGCGGACTTTTTTAACAATGCTTGGCATTATCATCGGCGTTTCCGCCGTTATTTTTATAAACTCGGTCGGAGCCGGCGCGCAAAGTTTAATTTTCAACCAAATCAAAGGCGTGGGCTCAAATTTGATTGGCATCCTACCGGGCGGCAGTGAAGAAGACGGCCCGCCTGCGTCAGTAATGGGAATCATTATCACAACACTTACGAATGATGACGCTCTAGCCATTGCCAAACAAATTCTTCATGCTGAATCAGTCACTTCATATGTCAAAGGAACCGGCACTCTGCACTGGCAGGCGCAAACAGCTGATTCAAGCTTCAATGGAGTCAGCTCTTCATACATTGTCACTGAAGAAACCGAAGTTGGTGAAGGCAGATTTTTTACCGAAGACGAAGCGCGCGATTTAAGCCGAGTGATTGTGCTTGGAAGTCAAATAAAAGAGGATTTATTTGGCGACCAAGATCCCATTGGTCAAACCGTGCGCTTGAAAAAAGAAAATTTCCGCGTCATCGGCGTGATGAAACCGCGCGGCACAGCCGGATTTCAAAATTATGACACTGAGGTTTTTATTCCACTACTCACAGCTCAAAAACTGCTCTTGGGGATCAAGCATATTTCTTTCATGCGAGTAAAAATTGATAAAGAAATATATATGGATGATTCTGTGGAGCAAATCAAACAGATATTACGCGACAGGCACAATATCAGTAACGCGAGTGAAGATGATTTCAGCGTGCGAAATCAGGCACAAGCGCTTCAAGTACTTGGCTCTGTGACCGACGCTTTGCGTTTGTTTATGGCTGCCATTGCCGCTTTGGGATTGCTTGTTGGCGGCATTGGAATTATGAATATAATGCTTGTGGCTGTGAACGAACGAGTGCGCGAAATCGGTTTGCGTAAAGCGGTTGGGGCGACTTACAAAAATATTCTCTGGCAATTTTTATTGGAAACGACTTTCATTTCTTTTTTTGCCGGCGCCATTGGCATTATTCTTGGCATCGGCTTTTCATTTCTAGCCGCGTTAATTGTGCGCCAACTTGATTATGATTGGGATTTTGTGGTTTCTTGGCAATCAATTGTTTTAGGATTCAGCGCGTCTTGCGCCGTTGGTTTGATTTTTGGAATTTATCCGGCGCGCAAAGCCGCGCGGCTGGAACCTATAGATGCTTTGCGATATGAATAAAATTATTCTCATACAATCATCTTTACGCGCTTTGGCAAAAAACAAAATCAGAAGCGCTCTGACTATTTTGGGGATCAGCATTGGAATTACAGCCGTGATCGTTGTGATGTCAGCAGGGCAATCATTGCGAGCTTTTGTTGGCGGACAAATGGATATTTTCGGGCCGAATTTGATTCAGGTGGAAACAAAAGTTCCATCCACGAAAAAAAATTCCACGGAAAATGCCATGGGAATGGCTACCGGCATTACCATCACCACTCTAACACTGGACGATTCTGAAGCGATTGCTAAATTAAATAATGTGGAAGCAATTTCACCCGGTTTAACCGGCCAAGAATTGGTAAGCTTCAGGGATCAAATCAAAAAAACAATGCTTTGGGGGACAAGCGAAGATATTTTAAAAATTAACAGAGTGGAATTGGCCGAAGGCCGCGTTTTTTCCAAAGAAGAAAATTTGGGATTGGCCAAAGTGGCTATCTTGGGCTCAAAAGTAAAAGAAAAACTTTTCGGTGATTCCGACGCGCTGGGCCAAGATATTAAAATTGAACGCACGAATTATCATGTAATCGGGGTGCTAGCCAAACAAGGGACAGCTGGGGCAATGGATATGGATAGTATTGTGTATCTGCCTGTAAAAACATTGCAAAAAAGCATTTTGGGAATTGACCATGTTTTGTTTATCTCGCTAGTGGTAAAAGATATGGCTTTGGCTGATTACACTGCTGATGAAATTATTGGTTTATTGCGCCAACGGCATAATATCTCCGACCCTGATAAAGATGATTTTTCCGTTACTACTATGGCGGAAGCGCAAGATATGATTAACACTATTTTCAATGGTTTGACTTTTTTACTTTTGGCATTGGTGGCAGTGTCCCTGTTGGTGGGCGGAGTGGGTATTATGAATATAATGTATGTGACGGTTTCCGAACGCACTTATGAAATAGGTTTGCGCAAGGCAGTCGGAGCGCGGGAAAAAGATATTTTTTGGCAATTTTTATTTGAAGCGATAATTATGACTTTGGTTGCCGGAGCCATTGGCATCGTAGTCGGCATTTCTTTATCATATTTAATTTCATTCGTGGCCAGCTCGCAAGGATTTGATTTGCCATTTTCTTTATCATATTCTGGAATTTTAATAGCTGTGATTTTTTCAGCAAGTGTCGGCCTGATTTTCGGACTCACTCCGGCTCGCCGCGCCGCCCAACTTGATCCGGTGGTTGCGTTAAGACAGGAATAGGCTATGCCACCCTGCCCATGCTGAAACCAGCAGGGGCTTTTTTTCTTGACACCACGCAATAATTATTGTTAAATACAATCCAGCCATAACGGCCAAAAACAACCAAGGGGGTAACATGAGTAAGAAAGCTCTTCCTGGATTGGACATGGCACGGACACTTCTTTTTTATGAATACAATCAACGGCGGCTACTGAAAATGGTTCCGTGTGCTATTCCGTTGGGCAAACAACTGCCGTTTCCTCTGCGCGACAGCAAACTCCTGCAGTTGACCAGAGAGGACATGCTCGCGCTGTGGCTGCTTTTTCCAGAAGCAGCGAGAAAACGATCTGTCTTGCGCCGCGTTGAGGGCAAACCGGCCACATGGTTTCATCACGATTCGCCGGTATCTGAAATCGGACCGTTCATCACAACAGAACCTACGGATGCATTGTCTCTCACCGCCCTTGTACCATCTTATACGAAGTACAGGCGATTTAAAAAAAGTGGACGGCTGGTCTGCGACATTCATCTTTTCAACATCCATTCGCTCACCTGTCCGCCATCAGTCCAGCATATCGTGCATGCCGAAGGATTTGTGCACGAAGTTGCTCATTCCATCATCGCGCCGGCGTTCTACAATGTTGGCCATCAGTTGAAACTCCCATCCGATGAAATTGTGGATGGTTTCGACTGGCTGGCCGCGGTCTTTGGCAACGCAGCGGAAAAATATTCGCCAATCTCTCACTATGCTGGTGTTTATCGCAATGCCGACCTCTCATTCAGAAACAACGAGGGCAATCTGCTAACATCCATAAGCGAGGAAATGGCCGAATGCGTTGCCGCCCACTTGCTTGGCTTTGTCTTCTGTTGCGATGCCAGACGACGTTTTGATCCTTTCCGCGATCGGCCGGAAATCAAACAGCTTGTACACGACTTCCTGCACGCTGAACTCGTTCCTGCCTCCATCCCAACCGCGGAATCAACCTGACAACCAATCCTCTCTTAACCCCGATGGACATCCGTCGGGGCTTTTTTATCCTTGCCAAATTTAGCCCATTTTGGTATAATTTTTCCAGTTAATTATTTATTTTTAAAATACACAAAATATGCCTATTCCTCTACTTCTTTCTCTTGTTGCCGCGGTGGTGGCCATTGCCTATGGCATTGTGATGGTAATTTCCATCAACAAAAAACCAGCTGGCGATGAACGGATGAACGCCATTGCCCGCGCTATTCAAGACGGCGCGCGCGCCTATTTAAACCGTCAGTCCAAAACAGTGGCGGTGATTGGCTTGGTAGTATTTGCAATACTTTGGTGGTTTTTAAACTTTAAAATGGCAGCCGGATTTGCAGTTGGCGCTATTTTGAGCGGTTTAGCCGGATATATTGGCATGAACATTTCAGTCAAAGCCAATGTACGCACAGCCGAAGCGGCCAAGAGTGGATTAAAACCGGCATTGGCATTGGCAGTGCAAGGTGGATCTGTAACCGGCATTTTGGTAGTTGGTTTGGGACTTTTGGGAGTGGCCGGATTTTACGCGATTACAAAGGACTTAAACGCTTTGATTGGTTTGGGATTTGGAGGTAGCTTAATTTCCGTGTTTGCACGATTGGGTGGTGGAATTTTCACCAAAGCCGCTGATGTTGGCGCTGACTTGGTTGGCAAAGTTGAAAAAGGAATTCCGGAAGATGACCCGCGCAATCCGGCGGTAATTGCCGACAATGTTGGTGACAATGTGGGTGACTGCGCCGGCATGGCCGCGGACTTATTTGAAACCTACGCCGTTACCGCCGTAGCCGCTATGCTTTTGGGTCATTTGCTTTTCCCGAACATTGAAAATTTAATTTATTATCCTCTGATTATCGGCGCGGCTTCCATCATCACCGCGATTATTGGTATATTTTTCATTCGTTTGGGCAAAGGTAATAACATTATGAACGCCCTGTACAAAGGTATGGCTGTGGCAATTATTTTATCAGCCATTGGATTTTATCCTTTGACAAAATGGGTTTTAAAAGACGCGACTGTGCCGGAAGATTTTAATCTTTACGCAGCGGCTTTGATTGGTTTGGCTCTGACAGCTTTGATGGTTTGGATTACTGATTACTACACTTCCACAAAAAATAAACCGGTACGCGCCATTGCCAAGGCATCGGAAGGCGGACATGGCACCAATGTGATTGCCGGGTTGGCTGTGTCAATGCGTTCAACCGCATGGCCGGTAATTTTCATTGTTGCCGCGATTTTATTGGCCTTTCACTATGCCGGATTATACGGCATTGCTGTTGCGGCAATGAGTATGCTTTCTTTAACAGGAATTATTGTAACGATTGACGCTTACGGACCGATTACTGACAATGCCGGAGGTATTGCGGAAATGGCAAAATTACCCGCAAGCGTGCGAGAAGTCACAGATCCTCTGGACGCTGTAGGCAATACTACCAAAGCAGTAACAAAGGGCTACGCGATTGCGTCAGCCGGTTTGGCAGCCATGGTGATTTTTGCCGCTTTTACGCAGGAGCTTGCCAATAGAGGAATGCAATTGGTTTTCACTTTGGAAAATCCACGCGTGCTGGTGGGATTATTTATCGGCGGATTATTGCCATATTTGTTTGGCGCTTTGGCAATGGAGGCGGTTGGAAAAGTTGCAAATCGCGTGGTTGAAGAGGTGCGCAGACAATTCAGGGAAATTGCCGGTTTGATGGACGGTTCCGGCAAGCCGGAATATGGCAAAGCCGTGGATATTGTGACTCGCGGCGCTTTACGCGCCATGATTGCGCCTGCGCTTCTGCCGGTAATCGCGCCAATTCTTGTGGGATGGTTTTTAGGACCTTTGGCTTTGGGCGGAATGCTTGTTGGTTCAATCGTAACCGGAATTTTTGTGGCAATTTCCATGACATCAGGCGGAGCGGCCTGGGACAATGCCAAGAAATACATTGAAGCCGGCAATTACGGCGGCAAGGGCTCATTTGCCCATCAAGCGGCTGTTACCGGCGACACCGTTGGCGACCCGTACAAAGACACAGCGGGGCCGGCGATCAATCCAATGATTAAAATTCTAAATATCGTGGCGTTGTTGATTGTGGGGTTGTTGGTGAAATAAAATGAATGAAAGACAAAAAAATCTCCGCGAGTCGCGGAGATTTTTTTATTCCCCCTTGGCTCGATATTGCAAGGCCTCGGCTACATGGGCGATGGCGATGTTCGCCGCGCCAGCCAAATCGGCGATGGTACGAGCTACTTTTAAAATGCGATGATAAGCACGCGCGGACAAATGCATTTGCGTCACTGCTGTGCGTAATAAATCCATCGTCGCATCATCAACTTGGCAAAATTTTTTTATTTCCTTGCTCCCCATTTCCGCGTTGGTCTGAATTAGCAAACCCTTGAATCTTTCTCGCTGTTTGGCGCGAGCCATCTCTACTCTCTCGCGGATTTTTGCCGACGACTCGGCTTCTGATTCTTCGGTTAATTTTTGAAATTTCAATCGCGGCACCTCCACATGCAAATCAATTCTGTCCAACAACGGTCCTGACACCTTTTTCTTATACTGACTCACCTGCATCGGCGAACAGATGCAGGGCTTATCCGGGTCGGAAGAATAGCCGCACGGACAAGGATTTTGACTGGCCACTAAAATGAAACGCGCGGGAAATGCCGAGGTGCCTTGCGCGCGGGAAATAGTAATAATACCGTCTTCCAATGGCTGGCGCAAATTTTCTAAAACCGCGCGGGAAAATTCAGGAAACTCATCCAGAAAAAGCACGCCGCGATGCGCCAAAGAAATCTCGCCAGGCCGCGGAATTCTTCCTCCGCCTACGAGCGACGCGCCGGAGGCGGTATGATGTGGAGTGCGAAACGGACGTGTTGTTACAAGCGGCCTATCAACCGTTAACAAACCAGCCACTGAATAAAGTTTAGACACTTCCAATGATTCTTCCATTGTCAATCGCGGCAAAATAGTCGGCAAAGTGCGAGCCAAAAGAGTTTTGCCAGACCCTGGCGGCCCGGACATAAGCACATTGTGCCCGCCGCTCGCTACGATTTCCAACGCGCGCTTGGCATATTCCTGTCCGGCCACATGCTTCATGTCAAACTCGCTTTCCATTTCTTTTTCCAATAAATCAGCAAAAGACACATTGGCAAAGGGCGCAATTTTTTCTTGACCCAACAAATGCCGCATTAATTGACCCAAATTCCGCGCGGGAATTATCTCCAGCCCTTCCACCAATCCCGCTTCCGGCGCGTTGGCTTCCGGAATATATATTGTTTTAATATTTTGCTCGCGAGCGAAAATAGCGATTGGTAAAATTCCATTGGTGCGGCGCAAAGTTCCGTCTAAAGCCAACTCGCCCACGAACAAACTACTTTGATGATTAAAATCAATTTCCAACGAAGCCAAAATGACTCCCATGGCCATGGGCAAATCATAGGCGGGGCCTTCTTTGTGAATATCAGCCGGGGCGAGATTAATAACAATGCGGCGCATGGCCGGAAAATCAAATTCGCAATTGCGAATGGCTGATTTCATGCGCTCCTTGGCTTCTTGCACAGAAGTGTCGGGCAAACCAACAATTGTAAATGAAGGAAACCCGGCTCCCAAATCCACCTCTACCTCTACTTTTTCACAGCGCAATCCGAGCACGGCCGCCGATTGAACTTTTGCCAGCATAAAATAATAATTCCAGCGCCAATCATCACATCAGCCAAATTAAAATATGACATCGGCCAAATATGAAAACAGTCAATTACAAATTGATAAACGACTCGGTCAAAAAGATTGCTCACAGCGCCAAAAATAATTAAAAGCAGACCATTTAAAAATAACCAATGCCGCGCAACAAACGCGCGCCAGGCAAAAATAATCAAGAAAAAAATAATAATGGCAGAGGCGATGGTGATGAAAATACCGTTGATTGGCAAGCTGAACGCTCCGGAGTAATTGGCAAAAAAAGTGAATTTAAAAAATTGGGGGATAATAAAAAAATCTCCCCCAGAAGGCGTGGAGATTTTTTGTAAAGCGATAATTTTGAAATATCTGTCCAGCAGAAAAAAAATGACAGCCGCGAAGAAAAAAAATTTATTTTTCATCATTGTCATTCCCGTGAAATCCTGCCTGCTGGCAGGCAGGCGGGAATCCAGAGAATCTTTAAATTTCTTGCGTCAATTGTTTTTTGCAACTGATACAGGCCGAGGAAGTGGGACGAGCGAGCAAACGCTTTTCATCAATCGGTTTATGGCAATATTTACAAATGCCATATTTCCCATCTTCAATGTTTTTCAACGCATCTTTAACATCGCGTAATTCTTTTTCCAAAGTATGTTCCAAACCCAATTCATCGTTGTAAGTGGCCACCTCCGAAGCGTTTTCATCCTGTTTATCGCCAAATTGCGGAAATTTAGCATTAAAATCATCAGTATTATGAGTACTGCGATCTGTAAACTGCCCTAATTCTTGCGTCAAGCGCTTTTCTTCCTCCACCAGCTGTGTCTTGATTTGTTCTAATTTTTCTGCGTCCATATTATTATGTTTAAACTGTATTGGGGTATTATAGCAGAGGGTCAAAAATGAGTAAAGGCCTATATAAAACAACTTGAACCAATGCCCCAAAAGAGATATGATAAATAAACCAATATGCCTCAACTTATCGCCGACCTGCACATCCATTCCAAATACTCGCGAGCTTGTTCGCCCGAGCTGACTTTGCCAAACATTGATAAATGGTGCCGTATCAAAGGCATTGATCTGATCAGTACCGGCGATTTTACGCACCCAATTTGGTTTAAAAATATCTCCGATGAATTGGTTGAAGAAGGTCGAGGATTTTTACGATTAAAAAACAACGACGGCGCCGTGAAATTCATTTTAGGCACAGAGGTTTCGTGCATTTATTCGCAGGGCGGGCAAACACGCCGCGTTCACCTGTGTCTTTTTTTTCCGGATTTGTCATCAGTTGAAAAATTCAATAAAAAATTAATGGGCGCCGGAAAAAATCTGCGCTCGGACGGCCGGCCAATTTTGGGAATGTCGGCCAAACAGGTTTTAACAATAATGAAAGAAATCACGCCGCGCTCTGTGATGATACCCGCTCACGCATGGACCCCTTGGTTCGCTGTTTTCGGCTCCAAATCCGGCTTTGATTCGTTGGAAGAATGTTTTGAGGAATTGACCCATGAAATTTTCGCGATTGAAACTGGCTTAAGTAGCGATCCTGCCATGAACTGGCGGCTTTCGGCCTTGGATAAAATCGCTCTGGTTTCCAATTCTGACGCGCATAGTTTGCCCAATCTCGGCCGTGAAGCCAATATATTTGCTCTGAATTTACAAAAAACAAATTATGATGAATTGATGAAAACAATCAAAGAAAAAAACCCTTCCAAATTTTTAAAAACAATTGAATTTTACCCGGAAGAAGGAATGTATCATTTTGACGGCCATCGCGCTTGCAACACTCGCCTGACTCCAAAAGAAACCAAAAAAAACAAGGGACTCTGCCCTGTTTGCAAAAAAGAAATAACAATCGGGGTTTTAAATCGCGTGGAAAAACTGGCTGACCGCGAAGATGGCTTTGTTCCGTCCAAAGCAATACCGTTTGTGAGTTTGGTAGAGCTGGATAAAATTATCGGCGAGGCATTGAATATAAAATCACGGCAAAGCGCGGCGGTTCAGCGCGAATATCAAAATTTGATTAAAAAAGGAGGCAATGAATTTAATATTTTGCTGAATCTATCTTACGCCGAGTTAAAAAAAATCACTTTACCGGAGATTGTGGAAGGCATTCGCCGCGTGCGTGAAAAGGACTTGAAAATTGAACCGGGATTTGACGGCCAATACGGCCGCGTATCAATTTTCAGCCCCAAAGAAAAAATCGACCGGCAGAAAAGTTTATTTTAATAAATATATAAGCGAAGCTTGTAAATTTCGACGGGCTTCGCAAGCCAAAAACAAATTTTTGGCTTGCCTCATCCATTGAAATATTGATTTTATTGTCCTCGACGCGGTTACTCTGATGTTTCTTTGGCTGGGCAGTTATTTTTTCAAAAGGATACAGATTTAAAACCTAATCCAAAATCCATTTTAAATCGGTTTTAATTGACTCCATTGAATCCGCACTGACCGTGCGGATTTTAAATCTGTTTTCATCCGGATATCTTGTTCTTTTAATATACGAGATGAATTCTTGCAATTTTTCTTTTTCAATCGGACCATTCATTGTGTCATTCGACTCATCTTCAATTGAAATATTCTTTTCTCTAATAAAATACGACTCAATGATTTTTTCCCATTGGTCATCATAAATTATCAAATAATCCTGCTGATGCGCCGACTTTCTATTCATAATAAATTAAAATTCCAGTTAATGATGATTTTTTGACGCGCCTTTGATTTCAGAGTCCTCGCGTCCAAAAGTTCAATGTAATAAAATTCAATAAATTCGTTATTTGTGACTTTTTCCAACAAATCAGTTGGCCAAACAACATACTCATCGGCGTTAATTTTATAAATATACTTTTTTAACTCACTGTGTCGTCCGCTTTTGACAAAAAATTTTTCCAAATTTCCGCGATCAAATTGTACACTCACACCCTGTTCTATTATTTTTTTGTTTTGATAATTCTTAATAGCCGAGATACCGGCAGCAGCGACTAACCCTGTCAATATAATCAACTGAAAAATAATGAATATTTTTAATTTTAAATTATTCGCTTCACGCCTTTTCCAAAGACCAACAACCGCTCCTACCCATAAAACCAAAAAAAACAAACCAAAAAACCCAATAAACAAAAATTGGCGATTGAAAAAACTCGCCAATCCATCAATCTGTTCAACTGACAATTGCCCCCCTTGATTCAGCTTAAAAACATTGGAACTTGCGCAAACCGCGACTGGCGCTAACAACAAAATAATTAAAAAAAAGACAATAAACTTTCTCATAAAATTTTCATAAATGCCCCCGGGAGGATTTGAACCTCCAATCCCTTGCGGGAATCAGCTCCTAAGGCTGACGCGTATGCCAGTTCCGCCACGAGGGCTTACAATTATAGTTTAGGCAAAATTTACTGATTTGACAAGCCCTGTCGGCAATAATATAATAAAGAAATAATTTTCTAAAAATATATTATGCCAAGGGGGAGAATATTTTTTTTAGCCAGCGCATTTTTTGTCGGTGGCTTTTTGTTTTTTACAGCGCCGACGCAAGCGGAAAACTCCGATCACTTGGTAATATCCCAAATTCAAATCACCAACGGGGCAGGCAAAACTTCCAATGATTTCATTGAAATCCATAATCCAACCGGCCAATCAATTGACATCAAGGGTTATCGTTTGGTCAAACGCACCCAAACCGGCGCCACAGATATTCCGGTCAAATCTTTCACCGACTCGTTCTATATCCCTTCCCAAGGATACTTTTTATGGGCAAATTCCGATTATCTGGATATTTCCACAATGCCAAACGCCACTACCACGGCCACGATTGCCTCGGATAATGGCATTGCTTTGCGTTTTGGCTCTAATGATACCGGCGCCATAATTGACTCCGTCGCTTGGGGAGAGGCGCAAAACGGCTTTATTGAAGGCGCTGTGTTTCCACAAAATGCAGAAGGCGGACAAGCGTTAATGCGCAATAATAATCAAGACACAAATAATAACTCGGCTGATTTTTTAATTACTCCTTCTTCCCCACGCCATGCCGAAGCGTCAGTCCCGTCCCCAGAAATACCTAGCACGCCAATTCCACACACGGAAACGCCGACAGTGCCGATTGCCCCAGCTCTTTCTGCCGGCTCTGCCAGCCCCATATCATGTCAAAACACAATTTTAGTAAATGAAATAATGATTAACCCTGAGGACTCCAATGCAGATTATGAATTTGTGGAATTATACAATCAGACAGACATTGAAAAAGATATTTCCAATTGGGTTTTGAGCGACTCGCAAGGGAAAACAACCAAATTCACTTTGCCGGCCAACACAAAAATCGCCAGCCATGGCTTTTTAATTTTTTATCGTCCGCAAATAAAAATAACTCTGAACAATTCAGGCGATGGCGTGAAATTATCAGACGCCAGCGGACAAATCTGCGATGCCTCGCCTTACAATTCCGGCGCGGCTGATGAAGATATGTCTTATAGCCGCAAAAACGCGAACTGGGTTTGGACATCCACTGCCACGCCCAACACAACCAATATTTTTACAGAAATAAAATCCGGCGCGGCTGATTCATCAAGCCAAAAAAATAGCGATTCAATTTCAAATACCTCTTCTGCCGCGCCCGCGCCGCTGACAGCCTCTTCCACTATTATTCTCAACGAATTTTTGTCCAATCCCAAAGGCGCGGACACTGACAAAGAATTTATTGAACTGAAAAACATCAGCGGGAAAACGATGAATCTTGAAAAATGGCGATTGGAAGATTCCAGCCGCAAAAAATTTGTTTTTTCTTCCAGCACTGTTATTAGCGCAAACGAATTTTTAACTGTTTGGAGCAAGGACTCAAACATTTCTTTAAATAACAGCAACGACGCCATCAAACTTTTCAATCCTGATGGACAAATCGCAGACCAAATCAGCTACAACGAACCTGTTGACGACAATTTTTCCTACAATCGCGTTTCCGCCAGTTCCACCATATGGCAATGGAGTACCGTGCCTTCGCCGGGAATAGATAACTTCATCAGCCAACCTAATCATCCGCCAACTATAATTTTCAGCATTACCAATGTGGCGGAAATTAGAGAAGAAATTTTTTTTGATGCCTCCAACAGCACCGACCCGGAGGAAGATGCCTTGTCTTTTGTTTGGAATTTTGGCGACAAAACTGAATCCATCGGCGTCACAAGCACTCATCAATATACTCGCGCTGGAAAATTTAAAATTACCTTGACTGTTAATGATTACCACGCGAATGAAGTGAAAGAAAAAGCCGTCATGACAATTATTGATAACGGAGAAATTGCTGATGACAGCGCATCCGCCGGCAATACCAAACAAAGAAAAACAACAGCCAAATGGCTGCGCGTTTCCGGCACTGTCACTGTCCCGCCAGGACTATTCGGCACTCAATATTTTTATATGCAAGACAACGTTGGCCGCGGTTTCCAAATATATATGTTTAAAAAGGACTTCCCTGATTTGCAAGTTGGCGACCAAGTAGAAACATCGGGAGAAACCAGCCTAACACAAAGTGGCGTACGAATAAAAACAAAACAAAAAGCAGACATTAAAAAATTATCCGACCAAGAAACGGCCGTGCCGGAGGACTTGGTTATTGCTGATATAGATGATAACGGCCTTGGCAGCTTGGTGAAAATAACAGGTGAGGTTCTGGAACCAAAATCAGGTAAATTTTATGTTGCCGATGATTTTGGTGAAATTTTGGTGGAATTAAAATCACGCGCCGGATTTAAAGGACAAATAGTTAAAGAAGGCGACATGGTGGAGGTGGTGGGAATTTTAGCCGCAAACAAAGACACTTTTAGAATCTGGCCTAGATTTATCGCAGACATAAAAATTTTAGAGACAAAAAAAGAAGCAACTGGCGCCGCCGCCTCAAATAGTACACCGACCAATAATTTCTTAAGCGCCACAGCCGGCGGATTGGGCAGTTTACTTTTGGCTTATGTCGCCCGAAGCCGCGCGATTTTAGCCAAAGGCCTGGCCATGGCGGCCATTTCCAAAGTGGCGTTTTGGAGGAGAAATAAGGCGTAAATAACCCCACACTTGACCATAACTTAAAAATCTTTTATACTTGAAATCATCATGCGGGTATCGTATAGCGGCTATTATGGATCCTTGCCAAGGATCAGATACGGGTTCAACTCCCGTTACCCGCTCCAAGATTTGACTTTCAGATTTTTGACCAGCCATTTCGTGGGCGGCGCACAGCGCCGCCCATTGATTTTGGGGGTTTCCGCGCGCTTTGCGCGCGGCCAAGCGGAGGTTCGAGCCGAACACCTGTTGGGCAACAACCTTTTTCTCAAAAAGGTTGTTATCCCTTGCGATTTTTTCAAGATTTGAAGCGACTTTTATCCAGTTTTCCATCGGTTCGAGCCAATCATTCTGCTTTTGTTCAAGTTTTATATTTTGCTCGTCCAGCGACTTCTTTTCATATAATAGTTTTGCTTTTTCTATGCGATATATTTCTCGGTCTATGTCTTGCTCTAAATAGCCGTCAAGAAGTCGCTGGAGCTTTGTTTGTATGATTTGGATTTTTTCTTGTGATACTTGAACAAAAGCAGAAACGAATTGGGCGGATTTTGCTTTGTCTTTTTCTAGTCTGGTTTGTAGTTTTTCCGCCCAATCCGAACGCAAAGAAACTTTTTGAAGCAGAGAGGAAATTTGCTCGTCTAATTTCTCTTGGCGAATACAGGGTTCGCCGCACTTAAAACCTTTTCGCTTTTTGGTGCAGTGATAATAAGTATAATAATGCTCGTTGCCGTTTTTTTGCGTTTTCACCCTGTATTCGCCAGTGATCATCATGCCGCAAGTGCCGCAACGCAATAATCCGCAGAAAACTTGCGGTTCTATGATAGATTTATGGCGTGGCCTTCCTCTCTGCTTCAAAACCTCTTGGACTTTATCAAAAAGTTTCTTTGCGATGATTGGCTCGTATTTGCCTTCGTGTATCTCTCCGGCATAGCGAAATAATCCGCAATAAAACGGATTTGAAAGGATAAAAGTCGTTCTTGTTATGTGGATTTTCTTTCCGCTTTTTGAAACGATTTTATTTTGCGCCAAAAAGTCGGAAACATCTTCCAGCCGATGATTACCCTCGGCGTATAACTCAAACGCTTGGCGAATAATCGGGGCGCGTTTTCTGTCTATGACAACGGTTTTAATGCGCGAGTCATTAAGATAACCGACTGGAGCAAGCGAGGGATATTCGCCTCGTCTCACTTTTTGGCGCAAACCGCGTTTCGTGTTTTCGGAAAGAGAATCCACATAGTATTTGCTTTGCCCAAAAGCGATATTCAACATAAATTTTCCTTGTGGCGTTGGTTCAAACCAGAATTGAGGGAATTTCAACGCCGCAATACGCCCGCAATCAACAAGATAGATTATTTGTCCGCCGTCCACAGAATTGCGCGCCAATCTATCGGGATGCCAAGCCAAAATTCCGTCCGCCTCATTTTTTTCAATTCGTTTTATCATTTCGCCGAATATCGGACGGCCAGGAATTTTGGCTGATTGTTTTTCCACTAACTCCTCTGTAATGTTGAGATTGTTTTGTTTCGCAAAGGCGCGCAATTCTGTGATCTGTGCCTCAATAGATAAAATTTGTTTATCCTCAACATCGGTTGATTTGCGGGCGTATAAAAAGAATTTTTGCGATGTGATATTTTGCATAGATTTATTTTTTTTATTAAAACTCAAATGGCCGCCCTTGGTGCGCTCAACTCGATTGCTCAAGCTGAATCCAAAGACGGCCATTAAAATAAGCAATCGAATCGTTGAGCGCAAATTTATTATAGCAAAAATTCTTTTTTTGGCAAAGCAAATACAAAAATCGCAAGGGATTTCGAACCTCCGCTTGGCCGCGCGCAAAGCGCGCGGAAACCCCCAAAATCAATGGGCGGCGCTGTGCGCCGCTCACGAAATGGCTGGTCAAAAATCTGAAAGTCAAATCTTGGAGTATATTTATGATTTCGCTCGAACCTATTTTATCAAAAATTCCTAAAAAATCAATCGCTCCGCCCCGCCGTCGCTCGCTCCGCTCGCATGCCTCGCAGAAAAATTTTCTCTACATTTTTTAT
>Ga0209212_1003134_pt1 | contig 22319 bp, 17 predicted proteins | sample RifGroC2_FD_183996 | JGI IMG/M metagenome (GOLD analysis project Ga0209212, IMG submission 183996) | Groundwater microbial communities from Rifle, Colorado, USA - Groundwater C2 (SPAdes) (version 2) | ecosystem: Environmental > Aquatic > Deep subsurface > Groundwater | place: Rifle, Colorado... | reverse complement strand
GACAACATCATCGGCAACGCCTGGAAGCATGGCTTCGAGCTGGAAAAGACGATCATCGAGTTCGGCATGACGCGGCTGGCAGGAACACCGACCTGTTTTGTCCGGGACAACGGACCCGGATTCGACATGTCGTTCGCGGACCGGCTCTTTGCCCCTTTCCAGCGCATGCCCGGGACGGACGTCGAGGGGCACGGCATCGGCCTCGCCACGGTGGACCGAATCGTCAGGCGCCACGGCGGCCGGGTCTGGGGCGAGAGCAAACCGGGGGAAGGCGCGACCTTCTTTTTCACCATGGGGTAGCTCGCTAACTGCGGAGGGAATTTCCATGAGCAGGCAGGGAAAGATCGGGGGGATGGGGGCAATACCGCACGCGGGAGGGGTCGGATTCCGCGTCTGGGCGCCGCACGCAAGGCGGTTATCGGTCATCGGATCGTTCAACGGGTGGGACGGCGGCAAGCACCCCATGCGCGCCGAGGGGAACGGCAACTGGTTCGCCGACGTGCGGGAGGCCCGGGCGGGCGACCGGTACAAGTTCCTCCTCTCCACGGATAGCGGGGAGTTCAAGCGCATCGACCCGTACGCCCGCGAAGTCACCGGTTCGATCGGCGACGCAGTGGTGCATGCCGCGGACTTCGACTGGCAGGGGGACACCTTCCGTCTCGCACCCTGGAACGAGCTGGTCATCTACGAACTGCATGCAGGCACCTTCAACGACCAGGCGGACGACAACCTCCCTGCAGGATTTTCCTCGGTGTCGGAGCGTCTGGGCCACCTGAAGAAACTCGGCGTCAACGCGATACAGATCATGCCGATCGGCGAGTTTTCCGGAGACCGCTCCTGGGGGTACAACCCGGCCCACATCTTTTCCGTCGAACTCGGCTACGGAGGCCCGCTCGCCTTCAAACGGTTCGTCAGGCGCGCCCACCAGCAGGGAATAGCTGTGCTCCTCGACGTCGTCTACAACCACCTCGGCCCGGACGACCTCGACCTCTGGCAGTTCGACGGCTGGTCCGAGAACGAACGGGGCGGCCTCTACTTCTACAACGACCACCGCTCGCACACGCCGTGGGGCGAAACCCGCCCCAATTACGGCTGCGGCGAGGTGCGCCAGTTCATCTGCGACAACGCACTCATGTGGCTGGACGAATACCGCGTGGACGGACTGCGCTTCGATTGCACCCAGTTCATCCGCAGCGTCGACGGCGCCCCCGAAAGCGACCTGCCCGAAGGGTGGAGCCTTTTGCAGTGGCTGAACGAGCAGATCGCCGAAAAATTCCCCGGACGCATCTCCATCGCCGAGGATCTGCAGAACAACAACTGGCTCACCAAGCCCGCGGGTGCCGGGGGAGCGGGTTTCGGCTCGCAGTGGGACGCCAACTTCGTCCACCCCATACGTCGGGCCGTGATCACCCCGGAGGACGAAGAGCGCTCGATGTCGGCCATCCGCGACGCGATCTGCTACCGCTATAACGACGACGCCTTCGACCGGGTCATCTACAGCGAATCCCACGACGAAGTCGCCAACGGAAAGGCGCGCGTACCGCAAGAGGTCAATCCGGACGACCCGAGGGGATGGTACGCCCAGAAGCGCTCCACGCTGGCTGCCGCCATGGTCTTCACCGCTCCGGGCATCCCCATGCTGTTCCAGGGGCAGGAGTTTCTCGAGGGGGAATGGTTCCGCGACACGGTCCCGCTGGATTGGGACCAGCGCGACGAGTTCCGCGGCATAGTCCGGCTTTACCGTGACCTGATCAGGCTGCGCTTGAACCGGGACGGCTTCACGCGCGGTCTCTGCGGCCAGTTCACCCAGGTTCATCACTTAAACGAAGAGCGCAAGGTGATCGCGTTCCACCGCTGGGACAGGGGCGGACCCGGGGACGACGTCGTGGTGGTGGCGAATTTTCTCGGTCAGGCGCAGGACGGCTACCTCATCGGCCTGCCTGCCCCGGGGATCTGGAAGCTCAGGTTCAACAGCGACTGGCAGGGGTACAGCGAGGTCTTCGAGGGGCATCAGAGTTGGGACCTCTCCGCGCAGGCAGGGGAGCGCGACGGTCTTCCCTGCCAGGGAGAGCTTTCCATCGCCCCCTACAGCGCGCTGGTCTTTTCACAATGACGGTCGCGGCGCTACCAGGAGCGCTGCCAACGCATGCCGACGAACTGAGGTCCGACCACAGGCGCCAGATGCGCCGCGTTTTCCGGGGTGACGAACAACTTGCCGACCCCGTACGACAGTGCGCCTGCGGCGAGCACGTCCCGCCAGTGGTGATGGCCGTTTTGGACCCGGTTGTTGGCCACATAGCCCGTCAGAAGCCAAGCCGGCACCCCGTAGCTCCAGCCGTAGCGCTCGCTCAGAAAGGACGCCCCCGAAGCCGCAAAGGCGACATGCCCGGAGGGAAAACCGTAGGGGTGGCCGTTTGGGCGCTCTCCCCAGCTCGTTTCGTTGAACCCGATGCGGGCGATGGAAGTCAGCGCCTGGTTGGCAAGCACGTTGCGCAGCCATTGTTTTTCCCCCTCGGCGTCTCCCTTGAAATAGGCTATGGCGATGGCCGACAACGGGATGACCAACATCATGACATCTGCGGATAGATCCGAGGCGCCGCCGCTTGCGGGAAACGGCTTGAGCAGGGAGAGGGAAAGGACGAAAGCGGCTAACAGATAACCTGACTTTGACATGCGTGTGGCCTCCTGGAGCTGGCGTTGCTAATAGTCACATCGGGTCGACCCCATCGATGAAATCCAGGCATCCGACTCCTTTCTCCCGAAAGGCCCATCCGTTTGCACCCTGCCGCGGTGCAGCATCGATCCGAAATCGGGCGACCAGGAGCAGATCCGGGCGCACGGGGAGGTGACCGCCCGCTCCCTGCGTGTATCCGGAGCTGTCGCGGGAAAGCCCCCGGCCTGCAGTTTCGCGTCCCCCCTAAACCCCGGGTTCCCCTTGGCTTCGCGAGAACCCTCCTTCACCTTCTCCCCCGTGCCAGATTTCATGGCATCCCCCTTAGGCATGACAAAAGAATTCATATCAACCAGTTTGCTATCGTCTCCGCGCCGCGGTCATCGCCTCCATCCCGGCCGTGGAGGCAATGGTTTGGAACCTGACCTGCGGCTCCGCGATGAACAGGTCCATCGCTCCGGCGATGACGCCGAAATTGTCCGAACGCAGGTGGGCGTCGAGGTCGGAGCCACCCTGCCACTCCTCCATGAAGCAGATGTTGTTTTCCACCTCGGCATCCAGATAGCAACTGCAGCTGATGCACCCCGGCTCTTTGCGGATCGGGGCGAGTATCGCCTTGAAGGTTTGCAGGACCTCTTTGAGCTTTTCCGGCGGCACGCTAATCCTGATGCTGGCTTGGACCATGGACTTTTCGCCTCGCAATCGCATAAAAGGAAACTTCCCCGGACAACGACCTGCCCGTTCTTTAATTAGCCAGTAGCAACTAGCACGCCAGAGCGCGAAACGGATGCAACATGTCGCCAATACAGGGGAATTGCGGATTGCGGCAGGAGGGATCTTTCAAGAATTCCGTCATTTCCGGCATAACTGCAAAATACGGTGGCGGGGAGGATATCCCGCGGCGGGAATGCGAGCCGTTCGACGGCTGGTACCGGGTGCGCGGTGGATGGTTTGAGAAGTTGCAAGAAAATGGGGGGCGCTGCAACGGTTGAATCGGAGAACGGTGGGGGGTGGAACCAGGAAGAGACGACGGTTTCTTTTATTGGCGGGAGATGCCCGCCTTGCGAATCCGGGCGCGCAAGGTGCTGGGTTTCATGCCAAGAAGTACCGCCGCGCCTTTTTCCCCCTCTATGCGCCAGGCGGTTTTCTGGAGCACCTGGAAGATGTGATCGTGCTCCAGTTCGGACATCACCTTAACCTCATGTTCAAGCTCCCCCACGCTCCCCGAGAAGCTCTCGAAGCGGTCCAGCACCGCAAGTGCCTCCCCCTGGCTCAGGATTACCGCCCGCTCGACAACGCTTTCCAACTCCCGCACGTTGCCGGGCCAATGATATTGCTCCAGGAGATCCAGCGTCTCCTTGGACACGCTGGTTATACTCTTGCCGATTTTTTTGTTGAATTTGGCGACGAAATGTTTGACCAGCAACTCGATGTCCCCCTTCCTCTGCCTGAGAGGCGGCAGGGTGATCGGGAAAACGTTGAGCCGGTAGAACAGGTCTTCCCTGAACCTGCCGGTACGGATCTCGTCGGTCAGATTGCGGTTGGTGGCAGCGATGATGCGCACGTCGACCTTGATGGTCCTGGGACTCCCCAGGCGCTCGAACTCCCCCTCCTGGATGACGCGCAGCAGCTTTGCCTGCAGTTCCAGGGGCAGCTCGCCTATCTCGTCGAGGAATATGGTGCCGCCGTCGGCCAGCTCGAAGCGCCCGATCTGTCTGGCGTCCGACCCGGTGAAAGCGCCCTTCTCCCTGCCGAAGAGCTCGCTTTCGATCAGGGTTGCCGGCAGTGCGGTGCAGCTCACCGTGATCATGGGGCGGTCCTTGCGTGCGCTGGCGTTGTGGATGGCGCGCGCTATCACCCCCTTCCCGGTACCGGTCTCGCCTAGGAGAAGCACTGTCGAGTTCAGGGGCGCCACCTGTTCGACCCGGAAAAACACGTGCTTCAGGGCGTTACTCTGGCCGACGATGGCGCCGTGCACCTGGGCGATCTCCTGGTGCAGGTATACGTTCTCTGCCTGGAGCCGGTCCTTCAGGGTCTTGATCTCCGCCAGGAACTGCACCAGCGTGTTCTCCGCCTGCTTACGCTCCTGTACTTCCCGCACCAGCTGCAGGTTGGCCTCGGTCAGCTCGCGAGTCCGCTCCCCGACGGTTGCCTCCAGTTTGTCGTGGGCGTTTTGCAGCTTTTCTTCCAGCTGCCGGCGCGCGGTGCCGTCGACTATCGAGGTGAGGATGTACCTCGCCTCGTTCTCCCTGGCGAGCGCCACGCTCTGCAGCTGTCCGTAGATCACCGCGCCGTCGTTTCGCAGCAGCCTGATTTCACATCTCTGCACGCCGGCCCTTTGCCTGACGAGAGCGAGGTGCCGCTCGAAGGTCTCCCTGCCGTCGGCATCGGCTATCAAACCGGCGAAGGGTTTGCCGCCCAGGGCACCCCTCGCCATCCCCAGCAGGTTTGCGGCGGCAAGATTCAGCTCCAGGACCCCACCCCCCCTGTCGAGGGAAACATAGCCCACAGGCGCAAAGTCGAACAACTCGGCGTAGGCGTCGCGCGACGCCTCGAGTTCCTCCCTGGAACGGCGCAGCTCGTCGTTTTGGTTTTCCAGCTCGGCCTGATAGACCTGCAGCTCATGAAGCAGCCGCCTTGCCTCCAGGTCCAGCTCGCAGCAGTTCGACTCTTCCGTCGTTTGCTGCTGTTTTGCCGTTCGGCACCCCTTTACTGCGGCAGCTTTTGACGCTTGCTGTTCCTGGTCGACTCTAGCCATGACGGGCTCCTCTTCTTTTCCTGCAGGTGGGGGCGGCGGCTTCCGGGCGTTACGCTCCCTTTTCCAGCAGGCTTTTCAGCTTCGCGTTCTCCGCGCGCAGTTCCGCCTCCAGCGCCTTGGCGGAGCTTATGTTGGTGAAGGTGATCACCACGCCGGCTATGACGTCCTCCAGGGTGCGGTAAGGCATGATGCGCACCAGGTACCACCTGCCGTCGCCGGTAGCGACTTCCTTTTCGGAGAAGACCAGGGTCCGCAGCACTTCCTGCGCCTGGTCGTACATCCCGGGATAGAGCAGTTCGCTGGCGATGTCGGAAAGCGGCCTCCCCACATCCCCCTGGATCAGCTTGAAAAGTTTGTCGGCTCCGCTTGTGAACCTCCTCACGTGGAGTTCGCGGTCCAGGAAGACGGTGACGATCTCCGTGGAGTTCAGGAGGTTCCTCATGTCGTCGTTCACCCGTGAAAGCTCGTCCATTTTGGACTGCTGTTCGGCGTTCACCGTCTGCAGTTCCTCGTTCAGAGACTGCATCTCCTCCCGCGAGGTGGTCAGCTCCTCGTTGGTGGACTGCAGCTCCTCGTTGGTGGACTGCAACTCCTCGTTGGCCGACTTGAGTTCTTCCTGCGAGGACTGCATCTGCTCGCGGGTGGTTTGCAGCGCCTCGCGCAAGTGGCAAAGCTCCTGCTCCAGCGCCACGACCCTGACGTCCCCCACGGCACTCCCCTTGGAGCCACGCCGCGCCTTCTTCACTTCCGGCTGCGCCGCGACATCGCTGAAGACGATCATGACCATGCCGCGCAGCGCTTCCGGGGCTTCGACTGTCTGGACCGTGATGTCGACGGCCCGGCTGCCGTCATCGTCGCCGGGCTTAAGCCCCCTGACCGTGACCGCTTCGCGCTGCCGCAGGGCCCTGTTGAAGGCGTTCCCCAGCTCGTAACGCAGCCCTTCTCTGGCCATGGCGAAGATGTTCCAGTTCGCCTTGCCTGCTGCGGGCTCCAGGTATCTGCCGGTCCGCCCGCTTATGTAGACGATATCCCCCTTGTCGTTGGTGAGCACCGCGGGGGGGGAAAACTGCTGCAGAAGCAGCTGGTCCGCAAGCGACTGGAGGCTGGCTTCGGGTTTCGACATCGCTGACTCCTTGGTGGCTCCGGGAAGGGCCGGGGAAAACGAGGGGGGGAAAGCTATCGGATCTCCCCCCAGCACCGATTCGCTGCGGCGGAACAGCCTCGCCTTGAGGTTCAGGGGCTCGAAGAGATGGGGGTATGCCCCCACGGTCTCCGAGCTCCCCAGAAACAGCACCCCTCCCGGACTCAGGCTGTAGTGAAAGAGCGGCAGGAGTTTTTTCTGCAGTTCCGGCGTCAGATAGATCAGGAGGTTCCTGCAAATCAGGACGTCGAGCCTGGTGAAGGGAGGATCCATGATGACGTTCTGCACGGCGAAGGTCACCATCTCCCGTATCTCCTTGCCGACCCGGTAGCCGCTCTCTTCCTGGATGAAGAACCTGCTCAGCCGCTCCGGGGTCAGGTCGGCCGCGATCCCGACAGGATAGTGCCCCTGCCGGGCCTTGTCGATGGCGTCCTGGTCCAGATCGGTCGCGAAGATCTGCAGGCTGAAACCCTGTCCGGGCGCCGCCTGCTCCAGCGCCTCCCTGAAGGCGATGGCCAGCGAATAGGCCTCCTCGCCGGTGGAGCACCCTGCCGACCAGGCCCTGAAGCAGCTTCCGTCGGGGCGCCCCGCCAAAAGCGCGGGGATAGCCTCCGACTGCAGCCTGTCCCACGACTGGGGATCGCGGAAAAAGCTGGTCACGCCGATCAACAGCTCCCTGAAAAGGAGTTCCACCTCCTGGGGATTTTCCTGCAGATAACGTACGTACCCGGCGATCCTGCTGATCTTGTGCAGCCCCATGCGCCGCTCGATGCGGCGGCAGACGGTGCTCGTCTTGTACAGGGAGAAGTCGTGGCCGGTTTGGGCCCGCAGCAGGATGACGACCTTTTCCAGGGCGCCCTGGTCCTTATCCTCCAAAGGGAGCTTTTCCCTGGCGATATGGACCGCGTGGCCCAGGTAGTCGATGAGCTTTGCCGGCAGATGCTCGGCCGGGGCGATCAGGTCGGCCACGCCGGCGGTAATCGCGCTCCTTGGCATGCTGTCGAACTTCGCCGAGGCCGGCTCCTGCACGAGAACGAGTCCACCCTGCTCCTTGATGGCCCGAAGCCCCACGGTGCCGTCCGAGCCCATGCCGGAGAGGACGACGCCAATGCTCAGTTCCTTCCGGTCCCAGGCCAGGGAGCGCAGGAAGAAGTCGATGGGTAGGCGCAGGCCGCGCGGCGCCGTCGGCATGAAGAGATGCAGCACGCCGCGCAGAATCGACATGTCGCGGTTCGGGGGGATCACGTAGACGCAGTTCGGCCGGACCGCCATCCGGTCCTTGACCTGGAAAACTTCCATGTCGGTGGTGCGTTGCAACAGTTCGGCCATGATCCCCTTGTGGGTGGGATCGAGGTGCTGCACGATGACGAAGGCGAGGCCGCTATCCTTGGGCACCTGCCGCAGAAACTGGTCCAGCGCCTCCAGCCCGCCGGCGGAGGCGCCCAGGCCGACAACGGGAAAGGGCGCGGGATTGGAGCGCTCAAGCTGGTCCTCGCCCGGTGCGATCTCTGTAGGGTTTCTCCGTGGCTTTTTCATAAGTGGCAATATATCACAGTTTTAATTAGCTGTCGCGCAGTTCCGGTCGGCATACGCGGCTTTCGGCCGGTCGCCGCCTCGGCACGAGGGAACTTCTTCGAGTCCTGCCGCGAAATGCGAAGGTTCCGCCAAATGATGTGGCCCGGGCCGACGCGCCGAGCCCACCGGTCATGCCGGCAGAGCGGGCCGAAACCCGGGCCAGGCGTGGCGGTCGGCCGGTTCGCGGGCGAGACTCGCCCTTTGGCACACCCCGTGCTGCTACCATGCTGCGATAAAAGGGAAAATCCCACCGATAAAAAAGGAGAAGACATCTCCGGCGGGTCTTCTCGGTCTGGAAGCTTTGCCGAGACGCATCGCAGCAACGGAGGAACCTCATGCTTTGGACAATATGCCTTATTCTGATAATCCTGTGGCTCCTGGGGATCGTCACCTCGTACACGATGGGGGGCCTGATCCACATCCTGCTGGTCATAGCCGTAATCGTCGTGCTGGTGCGGGTCATTCAGGGGCGCAAGGTCCTGTAACCCATGCCATTGACCATCGATCCCGAAAAAAGCAGCCTGGTGCGGGCAGCCCCGCGGCTACTGCAGATACTGCGGGTACTGGCCCGGCACAAGTTCCTGGGCGTCATGCGCGGCAAGGACTACTGGCCTCAACCTACGGAGGTGCGGGAAACCTTCGAGGAACTGGGACTGACCTTTCTCAAGTTCGGACAGGTGCTCGCCCTGCGGCGCGACCTGCTGCCGGATGCCTACATCGACGAACTCGAGCTTTTGCATGACCAGCTCCCGTCACGCCCCATAGCTGCGGTACGCCGCACCGTCGAGCGGGAACTCGGCAAGCCGATGGCGAAGCTCTTCGCAACCTTCGGCGAAACACCGCTGGCCGCGGCCACCATCGCCCAGGTACACGAGGCTACGCTGCACTCCGGGTGTCGCGTGGCGGTAAAGGTGCAGCGCCCCGGCCTCGAAGAGATGATCTCCACCGATATCGCGGCGATGTTCTACCTGGTAAAGATCGGGGAGAAGTTCTTTCCGCGCCTGCGCGCGCTCGATTTGCCCGTACTGGTGCGGGAATTCGCCGCAAGCCTGAACCGGGAAACCGATTTCAGCCACGAGGCGCGCTCCATAGTCCTCTTTCGCAAGGCGCTGGCCGATATCCCGGATCTCTGGATTCCGGATGTCGTGGCCGGACATTCCAGCAGCAGCGTCCTCACCATGGAGTTTTCAGCCGGCCAAAGGGTCGATCTCTACGCCCGCCTGCATCCCGAGGAAATGCCGCGTCTGATCAACACACTGGTGAGGCTCACCCTGCAGACGATCTTCGAGGAGGGGCTTTTCCATGCCGACCCGCACTCCGGCAACGTGCTGGTGCTCCCGGACGGGCGGCTCTCCCTGCTCGACTTCGGCATGACGGGGGAGCTGGACGAGCCGATGCGCGATTCGCTGACGCTGCTGCTCGAGGCGGTGGTAAAGAGCGACGCCCGGGCGGCCACCGAGGCCTATCTGGAAATGACCACGGCGAGCGAGAAGGTGAACCGCGGGGCACTTCTCATGGACATAAAGGCCGTCCTCTCCGAGATCCACCGAACCGAGCTGGCCGAGGTCTCCATCGGGGATTCCTTCGAGTCGCTGCTGCGCGCCGGGAGCCGCCACGGGGTCCACAATCCCGCCGAGTTTTTCCTCCTGACGCGCACCTTCGTCATCCTGGAATCGATGATACGCCAGCTCGACCCGGAACATGACTACTTGAAATCGTTCCGACAGGAGATCGCGCGCCTGACCGCCAAGCACTTCTCGCTGCCGCACATCAAGGAAAAGACGGGCAAGTTCGCCCGCGAGATGGAGCGCCTGGCAAGCGACGCGCCGGGCGACACGCGCCGCATCCTGCGACGCTTCGCCGAGGGAGATCTGGGACGATTGCAGACTCCGGCCCTGGAGGCCCTGGGGGGGCGCGTGAGCCGCAACCTTGAGCGTCTGACCGGGGCCATCGCCGCGGCGGCGCTGGTGGTCGGCGGCGCCATGCTGGTACTCACTCCGCCTGGCGGCTGGAACCATACGCTGGGGGAAACTATGATCGTGACGGGCATCTTGGGGATTGTCATGATCTGGATCGGGGCGTTGCGGCGCGACCGGGGCAGGCGCTGAAGCCTCCTCCCCCGAGCCGGCCGGGTCTGGCCGATGCAAACCATAGAGGCAAGTCATGAAGGATCCGGGAAAAACGAAAGCGGAATTGCTCCGGGAGGTCGCCGAACTGCGCGAGCGCTGCGCCACGCTGGCGTTGACCGCACAGCTATGCCTGGAGCTGAAAACCGACGTAGAGGAGGCGAGGGAGTACGCCGAGAGCATCGTGCAGACCGTGCGCGAACCGCTGGTGGTACTTTCCTTCGATCTGAAGATCGTCACGGCCAACAACAGCTTCTACGACACCTTCAAGGTGACCCCCGAAGAAACCATCGGCTATTTCATCTACGACCTGGGCAACCGGCAATGGGACATCCCGAAGCTGCGGGTGCTCTTCGAGGAGATACTCCCCCACGACACGGTGCTGACCGGTTACGAGGTGGAGCATGAGTTCCTGGATATCGGCAAAAAGATCATGCTGTTAAACGCCCGGGAGATCTTCCTGGAGAAATCGGGCTCGCGCATCATCCTGCTGGCCATGGAAGACATCACGGAGCGAAAGCTCGCGCAAGAGCGGATCGGGGAAGTCATGCGTCAGCAGCAGGCCATCCTCGACAACATCCCCAACATGGCGTGGCTCAAGGACCGCAGGGGGAGGTATCTCGCGGCAAACGAGCCGTTCTGCCAGGCCTTCGGCGCCTCCCCGGAGGAGCTGGCGGGAAAGAGCGATTACGACATCTATCCGCCGGAGCTGGCCGAGAAATACCGGCAGGACTCCCGGGAGGTGGTGGCAAGCGGCAGCCGCACCTGCTTCGAGGAGGTAAGCTCCGGCCCGCAGGAGAGCGTCCAGTACCTGGAAAAGGTCGAGACTCCCATTTTCAACAGCAAGGGAGCCGTCATCGGCACCATAGGCATCGCCCATGACGTGACCGCGCACAAGGAGGTGGAGGTGGCACTGCGCCACGAAAGCACCCACGATGCGTTGACCGGCCTCTATAACCGGGCCTTTTTCGACGAAGAGCTGGAACGGCTGGCCCAGGGCGAGATGTTTCCCATGAGCGTGGTGATGGCGGATATCAACGGCCTGAAAGCCGTCAACGACGCCCTGGGCCATGCGGCGGGAGACGAACTGATCCAGATGACGGCCCGGGTCATCCGGCACGCCTTGCGGACCAAGGATATCGTTGCCCGGATGGGAGGAGACGAATTCGCCGCGATCCTGCCGGAGACCACAACCGATGTGGCCAGGGAAGCCGTAAACCGGATCATGAAATCTCCGGAGGTCGCGAACGGCCGGGTGAGCATCGCCTTCGGCATAGCCACCGCAAAACACAGGGGCCAGCTTACCAGAGCCTTGAAGCTGAGCGACGAGAGGATGTATGGCGAAAAGTCTGAGCAAAAGCTATCGCAGTCGGAAAGTCCAAAACAAGGGGCAACCATAAAGGAGAAGCGCCATGAACATATTTGATTGCGCCATCAAGATGGAAGAGGAAGCGAGGGTGCACTACCTGCGACTGGCAGAGGCGGCCGGCACCCCGGAAATGGAGTATCTCTTCACCGTCCTGGCCCAGGCCGAGCGGGAACATCACGATGCCCTGGTGGAGTTGAAAGCGGGTGCGGTTCCCCCAAAGTCGCGATTCAAGGCCCTGCAGGAGGTGACCTGCCTTTTTCAGCCCTTGCTCGCCAGGCGGGAACTGATGGCCGAGCTTAGAAAAGCTCCCGACGCCTACCGGACGGTCATCGGCCAGGAGCAGAAGGGGATCGGATTCTACCTGGAGCTGGCTGCGAAGGCAAAGGACAATGAGGCCCGCGAGCTCCTGCTGAGGATCGTCGACGAGGAGCGCAGGCACTTGAGCATCGTCGAGAACATCTATTCCTTCGTGGAGTCGCCCCGGAACTTCCTCGTCTCGGGCGAGTTCAGCAACCTCGAGGAATACTAGGAAGTAGAAGATCCACGCTTCCTTACAGCGGAACCCCGGTCATGGCTCCATCAGTACCGGCAGCACCGGTAATGAGTACCGACTCTCCTGAAAGCGGGGAGCGGATCGACAGAGGTCAGAGATGGAATCCGAGCAGGCCCTTGGCCGGTCAGCATCAGAAGAACAGCAGGGCGCTACCGAGGAACCGTCGAACATCCGGCGGGGAGAGGCGAAACCGTGCCGGATGGCGGATAGGACGCAGAGGCTCCTCCATGAGCTGCAGGTGCACCAGATCGAACTGGAGATGCAGAATGCGGAGCTCAGCCAGGCAAGGGACGAAGTTGAGGCGGCCCTGAACAAGTACACCGACCTCTACGATTTCGCCCCGATCGGCTACTTCACCCTGGACCGGGAAGGGGTTATCCGTGCCGCGAACCTGAGCGGCTCCAGCCTCCTGGGCGTCGAGCGCACAAATCTTCTGGGGAGGTTCTTCTGTGATTTCATGCCGGACGAGGCCCGACCCGGCTTCTCCGAATTTCTGGGGAAGGTGTTCGCCGCGCCGAAGAAGGAGTCCTTCGAGGCGACGCTCCGCCCGCAGGGGGGTGATCCTTACTTTGTGCGTATCGAGGCCGCGCTCTGCGGCTCGGGGTTCGAATGCCGCTTTGCCGTTTCGGACATATCCGAGCAAAAGCGGGTAGCCTTGGCCCTATCGAAGAGCGAGGAGCAGTATCGCACCATGGTCAACAACATAAACGAGTACGTCTACAGCGTGAGCTTCGAAGACAACGCCATCACCTCGACCTACCACAGTCCCAAGTGCGTCGACATCACGGGCTACTCCTCCGAGGACTACGCCCAAGACCCGTTTTTATGGTTCACCATGATCCATGAGGACGATCGGGAACAGGTGACCCTTTTCTGGGACGCCATCAATGCCGGCAAGACCCCCGCGCCGATCAGGCACCGCATCCTGCACAAAGACGGCTCCGAAAGGTGGATACTGAACAGCTGCTCGGTGCAGAGGATGGAAAAAGGAGGAGTTACCGCGATTTCGAGGCTGGACGGCTTCATCCTCGACATAACCGACCTGAAACTGGCGGAGAAGAGCATCTTTTTCCTGGCCCACCACGACCCTCTCACCGGGCTTCCCAACCGCAGCACGCTGTACCAGCGGATAGGCCAGGTGTTGACGGTGGCCCGGAGAGCAGGCAGAAGCATCGCCCTGATGTTTCTGGATATCGACGGCTTCAAGCAGGTAAACGACTCGCTGGGTCACGATGTCGGAGACAGGGTCCTGCAGTCAGTGGCAAAGCAGCTGAAGGATTGCACGCGATACTGCGACATCGTGTCGCGCCTTGGGGGGGACGAGTTCGTAATCGTGCTCTGGGATTGCGATGCCGAGGCGGCCACCGTCGTGGCGAAAAAAATCATCGCTTCGGGCTTTCCCGTCGGGGGGGGGAATGCCGCAGTAAGCGCCAGCATCGGCATAAGCCTGTTCCCCAAGGACAGCACGGACTACCTGACCCTGCTAAAACACGCCGATGTCGCCATGTACCACGCCAAGAAATCCGGCGGCAAGAGTTATCAATTCTTTTCCAGCAAGCTGAGCGAGCGCGCCCGCGAGCGGTTCATCATGGAGGCCGATTTGCGGCAGGCACTGGAGCGGGGCGAGTTCGTGCTGTACTATCAGCCGAAGATAGACATCGTCACGGGAAAATCCAACAGCATGGAGGCACTGATCCGCTGGCAGCACCCCGTCAAGGGGCTGACCCTGCCCGGCAATTTCATCGCCATAGCGGAGGAGACCGGGCTTCTTACCTCCATCAGCAAATGGACCATACTCACCGCCTGCCGCCAACTGCGGCAGTGGAGGCGGCAGGGGATCGGTGACCTCTCGGTGGCGATAAACCTCTCCGCCACTTTCTTCCAGCAGCCGGACTTCGAGGAGACCATCGAGTCGGCCCTTCTTGAAACAGGGGTGCCGCCGGAGTGCCTGGAGCTGGAGCTGACCGAAGCCACCCTCATGAACGACCCCCAGCAGGTCCTGATGAGCATGGCCGCCATGAAGGCCCTCGGGGTGCAGCTCTCCATCGACGATTTCGGGATCGGCTATTCGTGCCTCAACTATCTGAAGAAGCTCCCCATCGACAAGCTGAAAATCGATCAGTCCTTCATCCGCAACATCGCCTTCGATACCGACAACATGGCGGTGGTTCGGGCCATCATAAGCATAGGTCGCAGCATGCAGCTCAAGGTGATCGCGGAAGGGGTAGAGAACGCCTCGCAGCTCGCCTGGCTTCAGGCCGAGGGGGGGGAGGAGGCCCAGGGGTACTACTTCAGCCACCCGCTGCCGGCAAACGGGATGACCCTCCTCCTCAAGCAGGGGGCCAATTACCTGCACAACCCGCGCGGCAGAGTGAGGATCCCGGAGTCATGATACCGCTGGATGTCGGACGCCGCCTCACCCGCGTCTCCGCCCGGGCGCAGTCGTCACCGAACGTATTATCCCTTTCACGTTTTTTATGGGCCTCGTCCTCATCCTAGGTGGCAAGGCCTCTTTTTTCGCCCTGCACCCGGCAGGGAGCGGCGTGCGCCGGGTGCAGGCCGCTGCGGCGGAGTGCCGCTGTCTGCAACGCGATCCGCCATATAGTACAGTTGTGGTTGAAAACGACGGATTGCGTGTGAACGGCCACCTCCCCCTCCCCTGCCGGGTTGCGATTTAACCCCGCAGTTTCGGGCGCTTGGCGAACGACTCCTGCCGGGCTTGTCTGGCACGCTAGTTGTAAAGCACCCCATCATGCTATTGCCAACTACGTGGTACTCAAGGGGGGGATTTATTTGCCCAGCACCTCGCACGACCTCGACTAGGATTCAGGTTCTGAACATTCGACAGTACCCACAAATGAGGAGAACGATCATGAAAACAGGAAATTCCGTATCGATACTGCTGGCGGCGGTGGCCTTGATAGCGCTCAGCGTGCCTTTTCCGGCATTCGCCCAGATGAAGCACAGTATGCCGATGACCGGCCACGGGCCGGGACACGGACAGATGAAGGAATCGGGAATGATGGGCGACATGATGGGCATGTGCATCGAGCATGCGGAGAAGTTGGGACTGACCGACGACCAGATGATGAAGATGAAGTCCCTGCACAGGGAAATGCAGAAGAAGCAGGCCCGGTTCATGGCGGACCAGAAGATTGCCGAAATCGAGCTCGCCGAAATCATGGAACCGAAGGATTTCGACCTGGAGAAGGCGAACGCCGCGACGAAGAAGATATCCGCGATAAAGACAGACCATCACCTGGGAATGCTGTCGGCCATGAAGCAGATGCGGAGCATCCTGACGGACCAGCAGTACAAGGAAATGATGAAGATGGCGCCCATGATGGGAGAGAAAGAGAAGAAACAACCGGCGCAAAAGCACCTGAAGAAACATAGATAGCTTTTACTTTTCAGGCGCAGGTCGGTGTCGCGACTTGCGCCGAAGCGGAGATCACATGCGCCAGACAACCGGAGCCGCCTTGCGGTCCCTGCACACGTTGATTGTCCTTGCCATGCTCGCGCCGGTTCTCAGCGGGTTCGACAACGCGCCCGAGGCCGGCGCGGCGGCCGCTCGGCAGGAAGTTGCCGAGCCCGCGCTGCGGCAGGCTCCACCTGCTGCCGCGGCAGAGGACGCAAACGCGTACAACTGGCGGCGCGATGAGAAGCGGGAGCCGGCAGCCGTGGCCTCGGCCGGCTCGTACCGGGCCGCGGCGAAAGCGGACGCCGCGCCGCGGCAGGCGCTCGACTGGGAGACCGGGGCCGGCAAAAGCTATCTCATCCCGGCTCTCGAGGTGCCGGGTTTCCTGGTTCTGCTCAGCGCCTACGACCGGATTGCCTACTCCAACCAGACACAGGACGGCAAAAAGGTGTACAGCTCGACCTTCTCCAGCAGCTGGGAGCACCTGCGCAAACAGCATTGGGTCTTCGACCAGGACCCCTTCAACATCAACCAGTTCGGGCACCCCTACCAGGGAGCGACCATGTACGGGCTGGCGCGCTCATCCGGCCTCGGTTTCTGGGAGTCGCTCGCCTACAGCAATGCCGGGAGCTTTCTTTGGAAAATGGCCGGCGAGACCGATCCCCCCTCCATCAACGATCAGATCACGACCGGCAATGCGGGCAGCCTGCTAGGCGAGGCGCTGTTCAGGATGGCGGAACTGGTGCTCAAGGAAGACGGGCCCACGCCCGACACCTGGCACGAAGTGGGCGCGGCGATCATCTCGCCGCCCACCGCCTTTAACCGCGCGGCGTTCGGCGACCGGTTCAAGGCCATCTTTCCCAGCCAGAACCCGGCCACCGCCTGGCGTTTCCAGGCCGGTTCCAGCTTCAACAGCGTCACCAAGCTGGATGCGAACCTGAGCTTCAACATGTCCTACGGGCTGCCGGGGAAGCCTGGCTACAGCTACCGGCGTCCAATGGACTACTTCGACTTCAAGATAACCGGTCAGCTCAACAAGACCAACCCGGTAAACGACGTGCTGCTGCGCGGACTTCTCTACGGCAGGGATTACCACGCCGGTGACGATTATCGTGGGATCTGGGGACTCTACGGCAGCTACGACTACCTGTCGCCGACCGTGTTCCGCGTCTCGACCACGGCCCTCTCGTTGGGTACCACCGGCCAGTACTGGGTCGCCCCGGCAGTGGCGCTGCAGGGTACGCTACTGGGCGGAGTCGGCTTCGGCGCCGCCGGAACCACCCCGATCTCGTCGGGCGACCGGGATTACCACTACGGGGTCGCCCCCCAGGCGCTTCTCGCGCTTCGCATGCTCTTTGGCGACAGAGTGGCGCTGGATCTGGACGCGCGCGGCTACTATGTCGCCGGCAGTGGCCGCTTTACCAACACGGACAGCGCCCTGGATCAGCAGGGGGGCTCGGAGACCATCGTGAGGGTCCTGACCGGGTTCAACGTGAGGGTCTACCGCCGCCACGGCGTCGGGCTCCAATACGTCGAGTCGATACGCGACTCCCAATACGGCAACCAGCCCAGCAAGACCCAAAGGGACGGGACCGTGAGCCTGGTCTACACCTTCATCGGCAGCTCCCACTTCGGCGCCGTCGGGTGGCGCGACGAGGGGAGGCACTGAAATCGCCGCCGGGCCGGTTCGCGCCGGCAAAGGCGATCTGCGGCAGTTGACGGATCCAGCGAGGTACGCAGACACAAAAAAGGGATTAACCTGATCGGTTAATCCCTTTTGATTGTCTCGAACGTAGAACAAAAAGTCAGAAATTCGATGAACGTCTTTATCAAGGTCAGGTTCAGGGACTCTTTGCGGTAAAGAAGCCAGGTGTTGCGGCGAATCGGGACCCGGTCCTTGGACATGAGGTCGATGGTGTGGATGTCGGGCTGGTCCTTCAGGGTCAGGCCGGGCATGATGGCATAGCCAAGCCCGTTGTACACAAGTTCCTTGCAGGTCTCGATGCGGTCCACCTGCATGGAGATCATCGGCGAGGAGGAAAAGTTTTCAATCCACCATGCATCGATGGTGCTCCTGAGCGAGGGATCGGTCTTGTAATCCACCCTCGGCAGACGAGGCAAATCTTCTAGTTCGATCTTGTTTTTCGATACGATGTAGATCGGCTCCTCCATGAGGAGCTGTTTCTGCTCCGGCCAGTCGTGATCCCCCCTGATAACCCCCACATGTACTTCATGCTTGTAGAGAAGCCCCACCACCTCCGAACTCCAGCCGGTGGTCACGTTGAATTCAACGTCGGGATACTTCGCGATGAACTGGCTCAGCAGGGAGGGCAAACGGTAGCAGGCGTAGGTACCGGTCACGCCCAGTCTCAAGATCCCCGTCACGCTGTTTTCCATGTTCCAGATCTGCTCTTTCGTTTGCCGCAGCTGCAGCAACATCTCTTTGGCGTACTTGACCAAGTACTCGCCCTGTGAGGTGAACTCCACTCCTCTTCTCCCGCGATGGGCTACCTTCACGCCGAAGCTGTCCTCTATCTGTTGCAGCCGGAAGGTTAGGGCCGGCTGTGAGATATACAGCGCTTTTGCAGCCTGCGTTAGGTTTTGCTTTTCATGGAGTACCTTCAAAATTTCCCAGTCTCTGTCGTTCATAGGACCACCTCATTCTCGCCCTGCAGCCTTTCATAAACAAAACAAATCAAAACAATAGATTTTGCTTATGCAAATCGTCCGATATGGCGCTGTACCCGAAATCTACCAGCGCCTAAGTATTAAATCAAGGGCAAAATCTCATATACAGATTACTTCGTATTTTTTGATCTTAACTATAGTCCGGTTGCCACTGAACACAGTCTAAATCGGCTTACAAGCTGTCTTTGGGGATAAATTAAACCATAAGATATTTTTATGGAAATATATAAAAACAAAGTATTATAACTTATTGCTTTCCTTCGTTATCATGTCTCCAAACGGTTCACAGCGCCTGAGGGCAATAGGGCGCTCAAAAGGAGACAGTTATGGATTTATCTCGCGTGTACGATGTGTTGATCGTAGGGGGGGGGAACGCCGCACTCTGCGCCGCCATTACGGCCCGTCGCAACGGGTGCAGCGTGCTCGTCCTGGAGGGGGCACCGAAGGAGTTCAGGGGAGGCAACAGCAGGCATACGCGCAACCTGCGCTGCATGCATGACGGACCGGCAGACGTGCTGACGGACGCGTACACCGAGCGCGAATACTGGGAAGATCTTTTGAAGGTCACCGGCGGGCAGACCAATGAAAAACTTGCCCGGATGGCCATCCGCGACTCCGCGCATTGCAGGAAATGGATGGTGCAGCACGGCGTCCGTTTCCAGCCGTCGCTTGGTGGCACGCTCCATCTCTCCCGAACCAACGCCTTCTTCCTCGGTGGCGGCAAGGCGCTGGTCAACGCCTACTATCGTTCGGCCGAACTCCTGGGCGTGGACATCGAGTACAACTCGGAGGTGCGTGAGTTGAAGATCCAAGACGGCAAGTTCACCTCCGCCGTCTTCGTCAGGAAAGGCTTTACCCACGAGATCCGCGCCAAGGCCCTCATAGCCGCCGCGGGCGGATTCCAGTCCAATGTCGCTTGGCTGAAGCAGGCCTGGGGCGATGCGGCCGACAATTTCATCATCCGCGGTACTCCCTACGACAAGGGAACGGTACTCAAGATGTTGATGGAGCAGGGAGTGAAGACCATCGGCGACCCGACCCAGTGCCACGCCGTTGCCATCGACGCGCGGGCGCCGAAGTTCGACGGCGGCATCATCACCCGGGTGGACTGCGTCTCCTTGGGGATCGTGGTCAACCGGTACGCCAAGCGTTTCTACGACGAGGGCGAGGACTTCTGGCCGAAGCGGTACGCCATCTGGGGGAGGCTGGTAGCCGGCCAGCCGGACCAGATCGGCTACTCCATCATAGACTCGAAATCGATGGGGACCTTCATGCCGCCGGTGTTCCCGCCGATCGAGGCGGAATCGCTCCCGGAGCTGGCGAAGAAACTCGGGCTGGATGCGGAGCAACTGGTGCAGACCGTAACCGAATATAACGATGCAGTCAGGCCCGGCACCTTCGACCACACGGTTCTGGACAACTGCGCAACCGAGGGGATCACGCCGCAGAAGTCCCACTGGGCGCGTCGCCTGGACAAACCGCCATTCTACGCCTACCCCCTGCGGCCGGGGATCACGTTCACCTACCTTGGGGTGAGCGTGGACGAGCAGGCTCGGATCTACATGCAGGACGACAAACCGGCCAAGAACATGTTCGCCGCGGGCGAGCTGATGGCCGGCAGCATTCTGGGCAAGGGGTATCTCGCCGGATTCGGCATGACCATCGGGACCGTGTTCGGTCGCATTGCAGGAAAGGAGGCTTCGCTTTATGTCAACGCTTAAGTCGATACCGCACGAGTTGGTGGCTGAGGGCGAGCGGGTCATGAGGATATGCAATGCCTGCCGTTATTGCGAGGGATTCTGCGCGGTCTTCCCGGCCATGGAGCGTCGCCTGACCTTCAAGGAGGACGACCTCAACTATCTGGCCAACCTCTGCCACAACTGCACGGAGTGTTACTATGCCTGCCAGTACGCTCCTCCCCAGGAGTTCGAGCTGAATTTCCCGAAAACGCTCGCGGAAATCAGGATGGCGACCTACCAGAAGTACGCCTGGCCTGGCCCCCTGGCGGGGCTGTTCAAAAACAACGGTCTGGCCACCGCCGTGATCAGCGCGCTGAGCCTGGTGATCATACTCGCGATCATGCTCACTTCCGCCACGTCCAAGTCGCTGCTCTCGGCGTATAGCGATGCCGAAGGGGCCTTCTATGCAGTCATGTCGCACCACACCATGGTCCTGACCTTCGGGACAGCTGCCGCCCTCCTTTTCGTGGCGCTTGCCGCAGGCTACGCCCGCTTCTGGAAAGACACCTCGGGAAAAGCAGAGGGCTCCGTGAGCTTCACCGCTCTGGCGCAGGCTGTCGGCGACGTCCTGCGACTAAGGTACCTGGATGGTGCGGAAGGCGGCTGCGCGTACCCAGAGGAGTTCCAGTCCAACGCCCGGCGCCGGTTCCACCATCTTACCTTTTACGGGTTCATCCTCTGCTTCGCGGCGACCGCCGTCGGTACGGTCTTCCACTACCTGCTGGGCTGGGAAGGGCCACCGCCGATCCCGGGGGTCGGGAAGCTGAACCTGGTCCGGAGTCTTCCAGTCATTCTCGGCTCAGTGGGAGGAATCGGTCTGCTGATCGGGCCGGCCGGGCTGCTCTGGCTCAAAAGCAAGCGCAACACCCTGCTGGCTGACCAGAAGCAAAACGGCATGGACGCGGGTTTCCTGATCCTCCTTATCCTGACAAGCCTGACCGGGTTCCTGCTGACGGCTTTCCGCGAAACCGGCGCCGTCTCGACCCTGGTCGTAGCCCACCTCGGCATGGTGATGGGGATTTTCCTGACCATGCCTTACGGGAAGTTCGTTCATGGCATCTACAGGTTCGGCGCACTGGTGAAAAATGCGGTAGAGCAGCGCACCATGCCGACGCTCGGCTCCGAGTAATTGACACCGAAGCGAAGCAGCAACCTTAACTGGTAGCCTGTTCGCCCGCTGAAAGACGAAGGCCGCATCGATGACTCTAACGTCTGTCGATGCGGCCTTTGTTCATTCCGACGCGTTACCCCGGCACGAATCCCGCGTTGAACAGCATACGCCGGCGCTCCCGCAACAGCCCCGCCCGGAGTCATCCGTCCATTTGCCTTGCAAACCGCAACCACAAAACGGATCTTCTCCATTCCCATGGCCGCGACTCCAATTGCAGAACCGACCATCGGAATCGAGCCGCCCGTGCCGACGCAAAAGTCCGTGAATATCCTACAAATCCGATGTGCGCTCATGACTGGCTTTGCTCGGCGCTCTCCGCATCGCAGCCGTCTAAAAAGGTCTGCTCCTTGCTCGGTGAACGTTTCTGAGGTTGTCGGGTGTCCTTCTTTGACGGGCAAATGATTGCAACGAGTGAGGAGCTTTCCTGCATGAGCGCTTTTAGGAGACGTATCCGGTGCAGACCCCGGTGGGGATTGCCGCCAGGAGCAGGAGGGGGAGATAATAGACGACGGCGTGTAAACGCGCAGCGCCAGCAGCGTGGCGAGGGTTGGCGAGCCCCAGCTTGATCCCGGGAACCGGCAGGGGGATGGCGATCATCCCCTCCCCGGCGGCGACGGTGAGATCCACCCCCTCCAGCACTGCCGGAACCCGACACGTCTGGGTGCGTCTGGCTAAAGTCCACCTTGCTGAATAAATCAGAGGATGTTGGGCATGAGGATTTGGTCTTGTTGAAAAAAACGGGGCAGGTATGGTTACCTGCCCCTATTCCATAACCAGTAGTCTCCCGACCAGACCGACGTGCGGGGAGGCTCCATATCGCCTCAGCCAGGAAAGGCCGGCGTGCTACAGATTCTGCACGTCCACCACCGCGATGGCGGCCATGTTGACGATGTCGTTCACGTCGTCGCCGCGCTGCAGCACGTGCACCGGCTTGTTCATCCCCATGAGGATGGGGCCGATCGCCTCTGCCCCGCCCAGGCGGCGCAGCAGCTTGTAGCAGATGTTGCCGGAGTTGAGGTCCGGGAAGATCAGGATGTTCGCCGGCGTCTTCAGCTTGGAGAAGGTGATCCCCTCGAGAAGCTCGGGGACGACCGCGGTGTCGGCCTGCAT
>Ga0209212_1003129_pt1 | contig 22337 bp, 20 predicted proteins | sample RifGroC2_FD_183996 | JGI IMG/M metagenome (GOLD analysis project Ga0209212, IMG submission 183996) | Groundwater microbial communities from Rifle, Colorado, USA - Groundwater C2 (SPAdes) (version 2) | ecosystem: Environmental > Aquatic > Deep subsurface > Groundwater | place: Rifle, Colorado... | reverse complement strand
CAAACAAAGATGAGTTGCGGTTTGGTTTCAAAGACGCCCTGAAACTAATTTGCTTTGATTTTTTCTGATGTTCCTCTGAGTCTCTGTGTCTCTGTGGCAAAAAAGGTTTTTATGACAACAATCGACACAACCATCTACCAAACAATTACCGATGCCATCCGGACGGAAGCTGAGCGGATTCTCTCCGCAGGAGAAGTAGCGGCAGTCGTCGGCTACGCCGCTGCCCGCAGAAACGGCTCTGCCCAGCCGATCGTCATCAGCCGGGCCGACGATGCCCGGAAGCTGATCTTCACCCCTGCTAGCGTCAACAACCTGGCCGTCTACCTGACCAAAGCGAAAAAGGAAATCCCCAAAACCGGCAGGATCGGCATCGTCGTCAAAGGGTGCGACCTGAAAGCGATCATCGGGCTGCTGGGTGAATCACAACTGAAACGGGAGAATCTCTACCTGATCGGCGTCCCCTGCGCCGGCGTGCTGGCCTCCATGGTCCAGCCGTCCACACCGCTGACCACGGACACCATCGCCCCCAAATGCACCGAATGCGACGCCCATCTGCCGCAAGGATGCGACTTTGTCCCGAACGTGCAACCTCCTCCGGCAGCAGAACAGGATAAAAAATACGCCGTGGAAATCGCCCGCCTGGAAGCACTGACTCCGGCCGAGCGGTGGGCCTACTGGAAAGAACAATTCGCCAAATGCATCAAATGCTACGCCTGTCGCCAGGTCTGCCCGTTCTGCTTTTGCGAGCAATGCCTGTGCGACCGCAACAAGCCACAGATGGTGGAAACCACGCCGCGCCCGGCCGGCAACACCGCCTGGCACATCGTTCGGGCCATGCACCTGGCCGGCCGTTGCGCCGGCTGTGCCGAATGCGAACGAGTCTGCCCGATGGATATCCCCCTGAATCTCCTCAACCGTAAAATGGCCAAGGAACTGAAGGAACTGTACGACTACGAGGCGGGCTTCGAAGTCAACGACAAGGGACCGCTGGCGAGTTTTGAAGAGAAGGATGATCAAAGTTTTATAAAATAAAAGCAAATATCTGCCACAGAGGCACAGAGACACGGAGAACTTCAAAGGCTAAAATAACGGTAAACAAAAGACGTTAAGACTTAACCCCCAAGAGTTAGCCTTGGGGGGGTCTGAAAAGGTTTTGTTTTCCTCTGTGTCTCTGTGCCTCTGTGGCAAAATTTAAAAGGTTTACATGCAAAAATACATCACCCAACAAAACCTCAACACGCTCCTGGACACCCTAATCAAACAGGGCACCCGTGTTGTTGCGCCGCGTCTGAACGCCGGAGTGCCGCTTTACGAACCGCTCACCGGTTCCGGAGAGATGCTCATCGACCAGTTGCCGCGCCGGTCCGCCAAGGAAGCCTTCTTCCCGGTCTGTGAAGACATCATGTCCTACCGCAAAGAGGGGCAGCAGGTCACCCTTACCGATATCGAGCCAAGCCGCTTTCCGGAAACCGTCCTGGTCGGGGTGCGTCCCTGCGACGCCGCCGCCATTCCGGTGCTGGATGCCGTCTTCTCCTGGGACTACAAGGATGAATTCTTTCTGGAGCGGAGAAAGAAAACCACGGTCATCGGCCTGGCCTGCACCACGGCGGACGACGCCTGCTTCTGCACCGCCGTCGGCCTGTCGCCAGCCGAAACCAAAGGGAGCGACCTGTTCCTCACCCCGCTGGAAGGGGGCGGCTACGCCTGCGAAACCCACAGCGACAAAGGTGAGACGCTGATCGCCAACCACAAAGAACTCTTCGCCGAACCGACCAAAGCAAAGGCAGTCCCACTGGCAATACCCCAGACGGAACAGATCGACCTGAAGAAAGTTAAAGCCTGGCTGGACGACCACTTCGAAGACCCCTCCTGGGATGCCATTGCCACCCGCTGTGTCGGCTGCGGCGCCTGCGCCTTCGTCTGCCCCGCCTGCCACTGCTTCGACATTGTTGACGAAGGGACCGAGAAGGCCGGCAAACGGAGAAAAAGCTGGGATGCCTGCGGTTTCTGGAAGTTCACCCACCACGCCTCGGGGCACAACCCGCGCGACCTGCAGCCGAAGCGCTACCGCAACCGCATCATGCACAAATTCAAGTACTACAACGACAAATTCGGCCAGACGCTCTGTACCGGCTGCGGCAGATGTGTGCGTATCTGTCCGGTCGGGATCGATATTGCGTCGATAGTTGAAGAGATAAGTAAAAAATAACTGAACAATATCTGCCACAGAGACACAGAGACACGGAGAAAATCAAAGGCGAGAAACGAAGGGGAGAAGCAGAACAAAAAGCAGGTTAAAACCCAAATAATGTTGTTAGGTTTTGGTCTTGCCCTTAAAAAAGATTTTGTTTTTTCTCTGTGTCTCCGTGTCTCTGTGGCAAAAAAGGTTTAACAAATGTGTGATAACACCAACAAAAACATCTACCTCCCGTACCTGGCTACCGTCGCTGAAGTTATCGACGAGACCCCGGACGTTCGCACCCTCAAGCTGGTCTTCCAGGATGAAGCACTCCGAGAGAACTTCGCCTTCCGGGCCGGACAGTTCGCCGAATACTCGGCTTTCGGCGCCGGTGAGTCCACCTTCTGCATCGCCTCCTCTCCCACAAGAAAGGGATACATCGAATGCTGCTTCCGCGCGGTGGGACGGGTAACCGAAGAGCTGCGCCGCCTGGAAGTCGGCGACACCATGGGAGTACGCGGGCCATACGGTAACTCGTTTCCGATTGAGGAATTCTACGGCAAGAACCTGCTGTTCGTCACCGGCGGCATTGCCCTGCCCCCCTTGAGAACCCTGATCTGGAACTGCCTTGACCTGCGGGACAAGTTCGGCGACATCACCATTGTTTACGGTGCCCGAACGGAAGCGGATCTGGTCTACAAACGGGAGCTTCAGGAATGGCAGGATCGGAGCGATGTGCGTTTGGTCAAAACGGTTGATCCGGGGGGCAACAGTCCGGCGTGGGACGGCAAGGTCGGCTTTGTGCCGACGGTTCTGGAAGAGGCGGCGCCGAGCGCGGAGAACGCTATCGCCCTTGTCTGCGGCCCGCCGATCATGATCAAGTTTACCCTGCCGGTGCTGGAAAAGCTCGGCTTCAGCAGCGACAAGGTCTATACGACGCTGGAAAACAGGATGAAATGCGGCCTGGGCAAATGCGGCCGCTGCAATGTGGGGAACGTGTACGTCTGCAAGGACGGCCCGGTTTTTACCGCCACTCAGGTCAAGGCTATGCCGATGGAGTATTAAATGGCTACAGCACGAAAGATTGCTCAGAACAGTACGAAGAAGCGGCGCGGGAAATCAGGAAAACCGGTTATGTCAACGGTCATTACCGTGCGTGTTTCCGATAGCGAAAAAGAGCGGATAGATGAGATAATGTCAAATCTGGACATCAAGCGTTATTCTGATGTCATGAGAATGGCCCTGCACATGGTGAGACCGGATATCGGTTACCGGATGCATTTGAGGGAGATGACATGAAAAAAGCTCGTCCTTGCAATAGCGCCGATTCAGATTCGGTCGGTGCAGCCGCCCGCGTGTTTCCCTCCAAGTTGTTCGTTGAAACAACGACCCGCTGTAATCTCAACTGCTTCATGTGTGTCAAACAGAACCGCGGCAGCGACGTCAGCGAAGGTGATTTGTCACCCGAACTGTTCGAGCGGCTTGAATCCGCTCTCCCCCACCTTGAAGCACTTATTCTCAACGGCATCGGCGAACCGCTGCTGAATCTCCATCTTGAATCGTTCATACGCAGAGCCAAAAAACTGATGCCGCTAACCGGCTGGATCGGCTTCCAGTCCAATGGTGTCCTGATGACACATCTCCGTGCCGTGTCTCTCGTTGATGCCGGGCTGGACAAAGTCTGTATCTCCGTGGATGCCATTGCTCCCGAGCAGTTCAGAAAACTGCGCGAGGGTGGCGAAGTGGATGCCGTGGACAGGGCCTTGTCGGCCTTGAAAGATGCCAGAACCTTGTGCAATCGACCGGACGTCAAGATCGGCATCGAGTTTGTAGCGATGAAAAGCAACATCAGGGAACTTCCGGCAACGCTTGAATGGGCGGCCGGTCGCGGGGCGAGTTTTGCCATTGTCACCCACGTACTCCCCTACGACGAGATTCACGCCCATGAAGCCGTGTTCTGCAATATTACCGACCAGGCGCTTGCGCTGTACAATACGTGGCGCCGCAAGGCAATCAGCGCCGGTATTGATGTCCAGCGCTATGCTGAAGTGCGCTGGAAATACGCCCGAACGGCGGGCGAGCAGGCAATCGTTGATATGGTTGAAGGGATGAAGGCCGCCGCGGAAGAGCAGGGGATCATGCTTGATATTAAAAAGCTGCTCCAGCTGGAGCATCAGAGGCTTGATGAAATTAATGATATCTTTGCCGCAGCGGAAGAGGTCGCCGTCAGGACCGGGCTGGAGCTGCGCTTGCCGTCGCTGGCGCTCAAGGAACAGCGGAAATGTAGTTTCGTAGAGGAGGGAAGCGCGTTTGTCTCATGGAATGGCGACATCTCCCCCTGTTACTTTCTCTGGCATCGCTTTGAGTGCTTTGCAAGCGGCTGGAATCAGCTGGTGAAGCCGAAGGTCTTCGGCAACCTCTCCCGGAGCGATATGGTGCATATCTGGAACAGTCCGGAATTCACGTCATTCCGCACCGACGTACTTGCCTATGACTATCCTTCCTGTGCCGGTTGCGGTCTGGCTCCGTGTGACTATGTGCAGACGGATGATTTTCAGCAGGATTGCCACATCAGAAATGTTCCGTGCGGTTCTTGCCTGTGGTGCACTGGGGTGTTTCAGTGCCTACGATAACCAGTTGATTACGGCAAATAATTCCAGGTTATGAGAGCCGGGAGGCTACGCGTGAATTTTAATCATTTTGACGAAAGCGGCCACGCAATTATGGTTGATGTCAGTGCCAAACAACCGACCATGAGAACTGCTATTGCGGCAGCTGAAGTTCGCCTCTCACGAGAATTATTAAAAGCCATCACGGTTGGTGGTGTCGCCAAAGGAGACGTGCTGGGTGTTGCCCGGCTTGCAGGCATAATGGCGGCAAAACGGACTCCGGATTTGATCCCGCTTTCACATCCGCTTGCTATCCATAACGTCACTGTTGATTTTGAAATAGATGAATTATCCGGGCTGATAACAGCACGATGTACCGTGCGGGCATATGAACGCACCGGTGTTGAAATGGAGGCCATGACAGGAGCCAGTCTGGCGGCCCTGACGATTTATGATATGTGTAAAGGGAGCGACAAGTCGATTACTATCGGGGAGATAAAGCTGCTTTTCAAGGAAGGCGGCAAGAGTGGGATCTACAATCGCGACACGAAGTAGCACTGCTGCCAGGGAGATGCAAACAGATGAAACTGTATTTTCATAACATGACAATTGGGCGAATCGGAATTGCCGAAGAACATGGCATCATAACAAATCTGTATCAGAAATCAACCGCCATACAATGAGGCATACGGTTGTAACTCATTTGGTAAACAACAGAACTCCACTTACAACAGTTATGAAAATCTCAGGGCATAAAACACTTGCAATGGTTTTGAAGTATGCTCACGCAAATCAGGAGAACATACAAGAGGAGATGGATCGGCTGGAAAAGAGGTTTGGTAGTGCTGCTTAGAAGATTTGACCCGATTACACCAAAACTACGCAGAGCAATAAAAGAGGGGTTAGCAAATGAATGCTAACCCCTTGATAGTAGTGGTGCCCAGGGACGGAATCGAACCGCCGACACGAGGATTTTCAATCCTCTGCTCTACCGACTGAGCTACCTGGGCAAAAGGATTTCTCTTATAACGTCTCAGGTTGCTGCTGTCAACAGGAAAATGTGTTACTTGGCATTTTCCCGCTGAATTTTAATCGGTACATAGTTGCAGAACGGTTCTTCTTCCATGTAATCGCCGTACACGGCATCGGCTCTGGCGCGGCAGCCGCCGCAGACGTTGAGGTATTCACACTGGCCGCATTTTCCCTTGTATGACTTGAAGTCGCGCAGGTCGTTGAACAGCTCGGATTTTTCCCAGATCTCCCGGAATGGTGTTTCCTTGACGTTGCCGGCGGTGCGGTGGAAATAGGAGCAGGGCTTCACGTTGCCGAAGCAGTCGATCAGGCAGATGGATTGTGCAGCAATGCATCCTTTGCCCCCGCCGGTAGAGAAGGTCAGGGAGCGGCGCTCGAACTTGGTCCCCTCGGCTTTTGCTTTCTGGGGCACGATCCGGTAGTAGTGCGGAGCGCAGGTCGGTCGCATCAGGATGTCGTCTTCCATCTTCTCCTGCTGATAGTGCCAGTCCAGAATTTCCTCGTAGTCCTCTTTCGAGATCAGTTCGCTCATAATATCTTCGCCGCGCCCGGTCGGAACGATCATGAACATGTACCAGGCGGTGGCACCCAGTCCTTTTGCCGTCTTGAATGTTGCGGCGATATCACTCTGGTTGCGTTTGGTAAATGAAGAGTTAATCAGGAATTTCTGGCCGTTTCTGCGGAATATCTCTGCTGCCCGGACAACTCCTTCAAAAGAGCCGGGTGATTGACGGAAATTGTCATGTACTTCTGCGGTCGAACCGTCAAGTGACAGCGAAACCATTTTTATATCGGCCTTTTTCATTTTCTGGCAGATTTCATCCGTTACCAGTGAGCCGTTGGTTGCCATGCACATGCGCAGGCCGAGAGATGTGCCGTACTCTGCCAGTTCAAAAATGTCGGGGCGCATGAGAGGTTCGCCGCCGGAAAGGACCACAACCGGTTTGGAAAATGCGGCAATATCCGAAAGGAGTTTTTTCCCCTCAGCAGTTGTGAAGTCGCCTTCTGAAGATGTCAGGTCGGAGGAACAACGGCAGTGTACACAGTGGAGGTTACATTTTTGGGTGGTTTCCCACGCAATCCATTTCGGAACAAATTCTGTACTCATAGAGCTCCCGTAACGTATTTCAATTGGTAAGAAAACTACATGCCACAACGAAAAATCGTACCTGAATGGCCCCATAAACTCAAGAATATATTCAGGCAATGTCTACCCAAAAGATTAGGAATGTTAAAAAACAAGGGCTTGCAATCAGGGTGTACGTATAGTAGTATGACGCTCCCGCCGCCTTTAGCGGCGTTTTACGTACATTCACCCCCCCTCAAGGAGCACCAATTCATGCTGAGTATCATTCGAAAGCAGAAAGAATCAATTATCATCAAGTTGGTCTTTGTCATTATTGTCCTTTCCTTTGTGGGCACCATTTTTCTGGTGTGGGGCAAGGGAAGTGACGGTATGGGCGGGGGCGGGGGGTATGCCGCCAAGGTAAACGGCACGCGTATTTCTCTTGAAGATTACCAGAATGCTTATCAGCGCATCAGAAACATGTATCAGCAGATTTACGGGCAGTCTATTCCTCCTGAAATGGAGAAAATGCTGAACCTCAAAAAAGTTGCACTTGATGGACTGATCGACAACCTGCTTGCCATGAAAGAGGCCAAGTCGCTTGGCATCGAGGTGTCAAAGGATGACGTCGCCAATTCAATAGAAGCCATGCCGATGTTCCAGAAGGACGGAAAATTCAGTTTTGACCAGTACCAGCAGGTATTGAAGTCGAATCGTATGACCGCCAAGGATTTCGAAGAAGGCCAGGAAGCGGAAGTCACCCTCAAAAAAGTTCGTCAAGCGATTAAGGATAAGGCTGTTGTTACCGATGCCGATGCACTGGCACAGTACAAAAAGGAAAACGACAAACTGGAGCTTGAGTATGTTGCCTATGCTCCGGCAGATGTGATGGCAGAGATTAAACTGAGCGACGCTGATCTGAATGAGTATCTGCAGAAAAATCCCAATGATTTCAAAACTGCGGAAAAAGTAGCACTTTCTTATATTCTGCTTGAGCCAGCTTCCCAGGCTGCAAAGACGACAGTTACAGAAGAAGAGATTCAGACCTTCTATCAGAAAAACATTGACCGCTGGCAGGGCAAGGACGGCATTCAGCCACTGGCTGATGTGAAGGAGAAGGTCAAGGCCGAAGCGATCAAGCAGAAGACATCCAAGCAGATGTATGAACTGGCCGCCGACACCCTGTTCAAAAACATCAAGTCAGGTGATTTGAGCCTGATCGCGGGCACTTTGAAACAAAAAGTTCAGGAGACGGGCCTGTTTGCAGCGAATGCACCGGTCCCTGCCCTGGCAGGAGAAGCTGCTGTTATCAAAAAGGCTCTTGAGCTGAAGCAGGGAGAGCTTGGCGGCCCGGTTGAAACTGCCCGGGGAATTTACGTTCTCAAGGCTAAAGAGCGCAAGGCGGCTGTCGTTCCGGCGCTGGCAGAGATAAAGAGTGCTGTCGAGGCAAAGGCAAAAGCTGCAAAAGCTGTCGAACTGGCCAAAACGAAAGCGGAAGCCGCTGCTCAGCAGCTGGCGGCCAATACTGCTGTGAAGACCCAGACTACGGGCAGTTTCGGATTTTCCGCCAAAGGCGAAATTCCGGTAATCGGGGCTTCTGCCGAAATGGCGGAAGCTGTTTTTAAACTCACTGCGGGTCAGGCTCCTTCTGCGCCGTACAAGGTTGGCAACCGTTGGTACGCAGTACGGGTAAAGAGCCGGACAGAAGCGCCAAAGGCTCAGTTTGATGCTGCCAAGGAAGAGTTGAAGAAAAAGATGCTTCCCAAAAAGCAGGATGATGCACTGGCTGAATGGACAAAAGGATTGCGGGAAAAGGCCAAGATAGAGATCAATCAGGCGCTGATCGCCGATAAATAGGAGATGGATATGTCAAAACTAGTTCTGCAGACCGATTTTCCTGGTTTGAAACTGATGGCCCGCGGCAAGGTGCGTGATATTTATGATCTTGGCGAAACCCTGCTGCTGGTGACGTCAGATCGAATCTCTGCTTTTGATGTCATTATGAACGAACCGATTCCTGATAAAGGTTTCGTATTAACCCAGATTTCCGCCTTCTGGTTCAAGCAGATGGAAGATATCGTTCCCAATCACATAATCTCAATTGATGTTGCCGACTATCCGGCTGAATGCCAGCCCTACGCCGATATTCTCAAAGGGCGCTCAATGCTGGTTAAAAAAGCGACTCCTCTTCCGGTAGAATGCATCGTGCGCGGCTATGTTTCCGGTTCGGGATGGAAGGACTACAAGGCAACCGGTTCAATAAGCGGCATTAAGCTTCCTGAAGGGCTGAAAGAATCGGACCGTCTGCCGGAGCCAATTTTCACGCCATCGACAAAAGCAGATCTGGGCGCTCACGATGAGACGATCACCTTTGAAAAGATGGTGGAGCTCTGTGGCCGTGATCTTGCGGAGAAGGCACGGGATTATACCCTGAAAATCTACACCAGAGCTCGCGACCTGGCAGACCAGAAGGGCATAATTATTGCCGACACCAAGTTCGAATTTGGCGTTTTTGAAGGGGAACTGATCATTATCGATGAATGCATGACTCCCGATTCAAGCCGGTTCTGGCTGAAGGATGCGTATCAGCCGGGTGGAGCGCAGCCGAGCTTTGACAAACAGTTCCTGCGCGATTACCTGGAAACCCTGGATTGGGGCAAGTGCGCTCCGGCTCCGGTACTGCCGCAGGAAATACTGGACAAGACGGCCGATAAATACCGTGAGGCGCTTCAGAAGATTGCCGGAATAACGGTATAAACGTCTTTTTTAAAGACAGGAAAGAGGCGGAGCTTGCTATCCCGCCTCTTTTTTTTTGCCCGATGTCTTGACAAATTATAGTTGTACGGTAACCTACTGGTAAACAATTGATGGCCCACTTCACGCAGGAGAGCTGAAATGAAACTAGAAGAAATCAAAGAGATCGCAAAACAGCACGACATCAAGGCAGGAAAAATGAAAAAGGCGGAGTTGGTACGCGCCATACAGGCCGCTGAACAGAATGACGCCTGTTTTGATACCGGTAAGGCTTCAGAATGCGGGCAGGCGGAGTGCTTGTGGCGATCTGACTGTAACTGAGGTTGCGAGGGACGTAAAGCGGGGCGCGTATGTACGCACCCCGCTTTTGTGCGTTAGGGGGTGCCGGATTTGATGAACGCTCCCAGCTTCTTGTCAACTTTTGAGATGTGGTTCAACAGCCATTTCAGGAGCATGTTGTTGGCTTCTATAACGTGGTGAGTGGAAACGCCCTCTTCCTCTGTTTCATTTTTCAGTTTTTTTATCTGATCGATAAAGTAGAGGTGCTCGGCGTGATGGGATTCATAGTCCGGATATCGATGCTGACGTTGCAACCCCTCCTCATCACTGAAATGTGTGATTACGTACTCCTCAAGAAACGCCATCAAAGTCTTAAGTTCTTCAATCCCCTTGCCGGCCTGACATGCGTTTAACAATTTGTCAAAACGAAGCAGCAATTCCTTGTGCTGATTATCAATGGCATCTACGCCGATGGCCAACGACTCTCTCCATTCGATTCCCATGTGTTTTCTCCTCCGTACTAATTTAGCTTGCCAATTTTTTTGAAACGTCCCGTTTTCCCGTTTTCGGTTTATGTTTTTGCGCGTTCAATTGGTCATCCATGGCCTGCAGGCGATCATCTACCAGCTGGTAAATAGAGCCTTTGGCGAATTTCCCGTTTTTGCCCCGCTGTCCCGCCTTGATCCCCGTGAGGATTTCAATCCCCTGCTCGATCGTTTCCACGCTCCAGATATGAAACCGGCCATCATTAACCGCCTGAATTACATCCTCGTGCAGCATAAGATGCCGTTCATTTGATTTGGGTATCATGACCCCCTGTTTGCCGGTCAATCCCTGCGCCCTGCAGACCGCGAAGAATCCTTCAATCTTGTGATTGACTCCTCCGATAGGTTGCACGATTCCGCGCTGGTTGACACTGCCGGTTACCGCAATTCCCTGCTTGATGGCAACGCCTGAGAGCGCTGAGAGAAGTGCATACAGTTCGGTAGAAGAGGCGCTGTCTCCTTCAATGCCGTCATAGGACTGTTCGAAGCAGATGGAGGCAGACAACGACAACGGCCGTTTCGCAGCAAAGGTTCCTCCAAGATAACCGGTCAGGATCAGGACACCCTTGTCATGAATCGGGCCTGACAGCTTTACTTCACGTTCGATATTAACCATTCCCGCCTGTCCGGCATAAACCGTGGCGGTAATGCGGGTCGGACGCCCGAAGGTATGATCTCCAAGGCTCATGACTGACAGGCCGTTAATCTGGCCGGTCACGGCACCGGTGGTATCAACCATGATGATACCATCATCGTAGAGTTCCTGCATCCTCTCTTCAATGCGATTGACGCGGTACAGGCTCTCTTCGGCGGCGGCACGGACATCATCGCCGTTAATGATGGTGCGGCCGGCTTTCGTCGCCCAGAAGCTGATTTCGCGGATGAAATCGGCAATTTCCATGAACTGTGACGAGAGCCTGGCCTGATCATCTGCCATGCGGGCTGTATGCTCCAGCAGGGCGGCGACACCGCTCTTATGAAAGGGGAGCAGTCCTTCGGCCCGGCAGTGGCTGGCGACAAACAGCGAGTAATCACGCATGATTTCGGGTGTCCGGGCCACACGGCTGTCAAACTCGGCTTTTACCTTGAAAAACTTTCGATAATCCGGGTCGAGATGAAAGAGCAGGTAGTAAATCCAGGGCGTTCCGATCAGGATGATTTTGGAGCGCATCTGAACCGGTTCCGGTTTGAGCGAGACCATGGTCATGAAGCGGTACTGCTCCAGAACATCTTCGATCCGTATTTCGTTGTTGCGGATACAGCGCTTTAGGGAATCCCACACAAACGGATTGATCAGGACTTCACGGGCATCGATAACCAGATAGCCGCCATTGGCGCGATGCAGGGCGCCTGCACGTATCATGGTGAAATCGGTAACCGCCACGCCGCCATACTGCATGACATGCTCGATTCGCCCGAAGAGGTTGTTGTAGGTAGGATTTGACTCAAACACCACCGGCGCGCCGTCTGTTTCTTTGTTGTCCACCAGCACATTGACCTGATAGCGGTCGAAGGTTGGTTCCTGGCGCGGCATCTTGATGCCGGGGATCTGCGGCTGCGTTGACTGCGGCTTGAAGTCGTCCAGAGTGTTGAGGATGTCCTCCTGCACGGATTCCAGATATTTGATTACTTTATCCAGTTCACCATACTTTTCCCGCAAGGGATCGAGACGATGACCCAGGCAGGACATGCCGAGATCACGATCCGCCTGTGCCAGGGCCTCCTTGGTCGTTTTCTCCTGATCGCGCACCTGACGCAGCACTTCATTCAGCTGTTCCGTCAACTCCTTGCCCTGCTTCTCCAGCTTCAGCCGTTTTTTCTCATTGAGGGCGTCGTACTCTTCCTGAGTATAGTTACGCCCGGATTTCTGGGGGACGATTACCAGGCCGGAGACGGTTCTTTGCAGCGAAAAACCGAGTTTTTCAGACGCTTTTTCCAGCTCCTGGAAGAGATCGTTTGAAGCGGACTGGTAATTTTCAAGCAGTTCCGCCCGCCGGTTTTCATACTCGCTGCTTTCCAGTGCCTTCGGGATGTCCTTGCGAAACGCTTCGATCAGTTCCTTCATATCTGCGGCAAGCTCACTCCCTTTTCCGGCAGGGAGGTCAAGCGAGATTGCCGAGTCGTTATCCTTGAAGTTGTTGACATACACCCAGTCATGGGGACGGGGTTCGGTTATGGCGCGTTTGCTCAGGATGCTGGCAATCGTTGATGTCCGGCCGGTGCCGGTTTCCCCGGAGACGTACAGGTTGAATCCGGAGCCATCGACTCCCAGGCCGAATTCGATGGAACGGAGCGCCCGCTTCTGTCCGATGGCATCATTGAAATCGGGGAGTTCTGCCGTTGTTTCAAAGTCAAGAAGATCCGGATCGCAGTTCCAGCGCAATTTCTCGGCAGGTATGAGGTAGCTGTTGGGCATCAAGGGCTCCTTGGGAAATTTTCAAAATGTCATTGTGTAAAGCCGGTGCCGATATGTCAAGTCGAAAGCGAGAGGACGGCTTTTGAGACCGCTTCCCTGATTTCGGACCTTTGCGGCAGAGAGGCAGCCAGCGTTTCAATATAGCCGCGCTCACGCAGCATGCGCCGGGCTGTGCTGCACGTAAGATCGTAGACCCATGAAATTTGTAAAAGTTTGAAATCATTGAAACATGTGGCGGTCTCCAGGCGGACGATTGAGCCGGAATCCAGTGCGGCAACGCAGGCGCCTGAAGCCGTATCAGGAAGGTCGGGCAGTCCGAGTGTCGCTGCCGAAGCCCTCTTCTCCGGTGGCTGCGCCAGCAGTTCGACAAATACGCGCCAGATATCCAGCTTGTCCGCATCACGGATCAGATTGATAAACAGCCTGGTAGGCGATTTGACTGTGGCGGGAGGCTCAAGCAGGTTATGAAAGCGTACCGCTTCTTCGATAAGGAGCTGTTCGGCAGAGTCAAGCTCGGCTAGAATGTTCTGCTCGCGGATCACCTCCACCGCAAGTCGCGCATGGTTGTCGGAATCGCTGTCCCGGAACGTACGCCAGCGCCGGTACTGCGGGAAACGGCCGACATCATGCAACAGGGCGACGGCGGATGCTACGCGCGCCTCGTTCTCCGAAAGCCGTTCTCCAACGGAGAGTTGTGCCATTGCTTCGCATACTTTGCGGGTGTGCTCGATTTTTAGCTGAATATTTCGCGCGCCTTCTTCGTCGGTTTCAAGAAACGGTTCAACATAGGTGTCGAACCAGGAATAAAGCTCATCCAGATCTGTCTGTTCCATGCGGCCGGGTGACTCCGTTGAGATTGATATTGTCGGTATAATACTGTACCTTGGCGCGAAGTCAATTAATCCCGCGAGGAACCAGATGCAGTTGTCACTTCTTGAGAGTTCCGACCCCCGGCAGGTTGCCGAAAACAGGGTCAGAGAGCTCCGTATCCAGCTTGAATACCACAATAAACGTTATTATCAGCTTGATGCTCCCGAGATCAGCGATGCGGAATATGATGCCCTGTTTCGCGAGCTTGCCTCGTTAGAGGAGCGTTATCCTGATCTGGTGACCTCCGATTCGCCCAGCCAGCGTGTGGGGGGGGCGGCAACAGGCCGTTTCCGGACGGTTGTGCACAGGTTGCCGATGCTGTCGCTGGAAAATGCGGTGAATGACGAGGAGATAAGGGCAAAACTTGATGCGCGGGTGAAGAAAGAGCTTGGTCTTGCGGAGAGCTCTGCCGTGTCCTATATGTGCGAACCGAAGATGGACGGACTGGCTGTCGAATTGATTTATGAACAGGGTGTGCTGACAGTTGCCTCGACTCGCGGGGACGGTATAACCGGAGAAGATGTTACCCCGAATATCCGGACGATGCGGGGGGTGCCGCTACGCCTTGCGGGCGAATGGGTGCCGCCGCTGCTGGAAGTTCGCGGCGAAGTCTATCTTTCGCTGGAAGCGTTCCAGAAGATTAACAGGGACCGGGAGGAAAACGGTGAGCCTCCGTTTGCCAATCCCCGCAATGCCGCCGCCGGATCTCTGCGTCAGCTTGACCCGCGCATAACGGCCCGCCGTCCGCTGTCGCTCTTTTGCTATGCTCCGGGGCTGGTTGAAGGGGCAACTTTTTCGTCGCAGCACGAATTTCTGAGCGTTGCCTCAACGTGGGGACTGCCGGTCAATCCGCTGGCCCGGCTGGTCGAAGATGTTGATGGCGCCGTTGCCTATTACAATGAAATGCAGGAATTGCGGGAATCGCTCCCCTATGAAATTGACGGAACAGTTGTCAAGGTGGACTCGTTCCAGCTGCAGCGTGAACTGGGGGAAAAGAGCCGCTCGCCATTATGGGCGATTGCTTGCAAATTCCCGCCTCGCCAGGCGGAAACAGAGCTTGAGGATATTCTGCTTTCGGTTGGCCGCACGGGAGTCATTACGCCGGTTGCCAAGTTGAAGCCGGTTGAAATTTCCGGGGTGACCGTCTCGCGAGCGACGCTTCATAACTGGGATGAACTGACTGCCAAGGATATCAGGGTGGGCGACACGGTAGTAGTTGAGCGCGCCGGTGATGTCATTCCGGCCGTGGTCAGGGTCGTTGTCGATCGACGCACCGGATCTGAACGGATGGTGCCGCCCCCGCTCGTCTGTCCGGAGTGCGGTTCCGCCGTCGTCCGGATTGCCGATGAAGTGGCGCTGCGTTGCATGGGGATTTCCTGTCCTCCGCAGATTCGTGAATCACTCAGGCATTTTGCCTCGCGAGGCGCCATGGATATTGAAGGGCTGGGGGAGAAGGTTGTTGAGCAGCTTCTTGCCCTTGGCCTGGTTCATACGGTAGCAGATCTCTACAGTCTTACGAAAGACGATTTCATGCAGTTTGACCGTATGGGAGACAAGCTTGCTTCAAACCTGCTGGCGGCGCTGGAGTCCAGCAAGGCATGCGATTTGTCCCGCTTTGTTTTTGCGTTGGGAATCCGTCATGTGGGCGAACGTACGGCAAAGGCTCTTGCCCAGGCGTTCGGCAGTCTTGAAAACCTTGAGGCGGCCACGTTTGATGAACTGATTTCCGTACGCGATATCGGGGCCACGGTGGCCCAAAGTATTTTCACTTTTTTCAATACCCCTGATAACCGTTCTGTTATTGGCCGGTTGCGGGAACTGGGTGTGAATCCGACAGCCGTTGCCAAAACGGTTGGCGGCCGCTTGAGCGGTAAAAACTTTGTTTTTACCGGGTCGTTGACCCGTTTCAGCCGTGACCATGCCCGAAAACTGGTAGAGGATCAGGGGGGGAATGTGGTAGGATCGGTTTCGCGAAAAACAGATTATGTCGTGGCTGGTGAAGACTCGGGCAGCAAGCTGGTCAAAGCCCGTGAACTGGGGATTGCCATTCTTGGCGAAGACGAGTTCCTGAACCTTCTGGAAACCCCTGACGAGAGGAATATGTAGTGGAAAAAGTAACAATGATGATCAAGGCCCGCAGGCTTTTCAAGGATATCAGTGACCTGCCGACCATCCCTGCAATCGTGTCCAAAGTTGTAACCCTGCTTGACAACGAAGAAGCCAGCCCGGATGACATTGCCGACCTGATGCTGTCTGATCAGGTGCTTGCCGCCAGGGTAATCAGGGTCGTTAATTCTCCGTTGTACCGTTCAAATAGTGAAATCTCATCGGTCAAGCGCGCGCTGCTTTTCATCGGTTTCAAAAGCGTCCGGGAGATGATTCTGACCAGTTATTTCGTTGATGGCTTCAAACAGAAGGAACAGCCCTTTGACATGAAAATGTTCTGGATGCATTCCTTCAGTGTGGGGGCCATTTCACGGCGCATTGCCACTCTGGTTAGTTACCCGGATGTGGAGAAAGCGTATCTGGTCGGTATTCTTCATGATATCGGCAAGGTTTTTCTCGGGCATTACTGTAATGACGAGTATGGAAAAATGTTGAACAGCATCAGAAATACCAGCTACACCACCTATGAGGCCGAATATGAATTTTTCGGCACGACCCATTGCGAAGTGGGTCTCTGTCTGGCGCAGCGGTGGAATTTCCCCTCTGCGTACTGTGATGTTATCTCCTACCACCACTCCTCGGAAATGGCCACCGAGGATCCCCTGCTGACATCAATTATCTCGCTGGCGGACTTTTACTGTCTGTCGCACGGCACGTCTGACAGCGTTGCCCAGGCAAGTATTCCGGGGGTGTCGGAGGAGAATGCCTGGAAGGTATTCAAACAGCTTGCCCAGGATAGGCTTCCGTCAAGTCTGGAACATTTTCTGTCAGATCTGGATGAAGAGTATGAAAACATCAGCCATGAGGTCGATCTGCTGTTTAACACCATGACTGCTTAGTAAGTTAGAAGTTATTTTCTGCGCTTTTCTGGCAGAAAATAACTTCGTTAACGCACGTATCCTGTTTATCAGGGCTAGGAGAATGTGGCCATGTCAGAAGAAATTTCGGTAACCTGTTCCAAGTGCAGTTCGGTATGGCAGAATCGCGGAACCACCAATTGCTGGAGCGGCGATCCGGATCAGGCGCCGCCGAAGCCGGGTAACTGCCCGTCGGAAGCGTACGAAGAGATCGTAAAGAAATCGTTTGACGGCTACCGGACCGTGACCGAGGATGCGAAAATAGCCTTTGTGGCGGCGCGGGTCGAAGGCCTCTGCTACCAGCCGGTGCCGGGGAGCGACGCCGTCAACGCCCGCTGGACCAGGGTTGAGGACACCGTCGCCTTTGCAAAGCTGATGGGGTACAAAAAGATCGGTATGGCGACCTGTATCGGTCTGCTGGATGAGTCGGAGCGTTTGGCAAAAATTCTGACGGCCCAGGGGTTTGAACCGGTTAGTGTCTGCTGCAAGGCAGGGAGTATTGACAAGCTTGAATTGGGATTGTCCGAAGCGGACAAGGTCAGGCCGGGCACCTTCGAACCGGCGTGCAATCCGATTGCCCAAGCTGAGATCTGTAACAGGATGGGAACCGACATGAACCTAATCGTTGGTCTTTGCGTCGGTCATGACATGCTCTTCAACAAGCATTCGAAGGCCCCGGTATCCACCATAATTGTCAAGGACCGCGTGACCGGCCATAACCCGATTGCCGTCCTCTACGGGCAGAACTTTTACTATAAACGGCTGCAGAAACAGATGGTGCTGCCGGAGGAAGAATGATTTTTGCCACAGAGACACAGAGTCTCAGAGAAAACCCTTAAAAGGTTAGATCTTTTTTCCTCTGTGTCTCTGTGCCTCTGTGGCTTGACTGCCGTTTAAGGTTTTCTGTTATTATCCTCTGCATGCCGCAATAAACGCCCCAGCGATATCCGGGTTGCTGCCGAAATGAAGATGGATATACGACGCAAGACAGTTTCGTATCCGGAACCCCTCCGCTCCCAGCGTAACTCCCTGTCGTGACACCCGGTAACAGCGCTCCACTTCCTCCGGCATTGCGCCGATCTCCGAATAGTGAAATTCATGCCCCCGGACCACAGCTCCCTTGGCGCCGATGCTGACATCTGCCGCCAACTCTGTTTGACGGTAGCCAAGCGCCTTGCGGCGCGGCAGCATCCGGCAGCGTACCGGAAAAATACCCGCAAAATCAGCTGTTTCCTGCAGTTCCGATGCTTCGATCCCCTTTGCCAGATAGACAAAACCTCCGCACTCCGCATAGACCGGCATATCTGCTGCCACTGCCACTCTTATGGCGTCTCTCATGCCGGTATTGCTTTCAAGCTGCTTTGCGTACAACTCCGGGTAGCCCCCCGGCAGGTAGATGCCTTGTATATCGCCAGGAAGACCGGTGTCGTGAAGTGGTGAGAAAAAGGTGAGTTCAGCCCCGGCTTCGCGCAGCAGGCGCAGATTGTCTTCGTACATGAAGCAGAAGGCCGGGTCGCGGGCCACGGCAATTTTGACCGGTGGTTCGGCTCCGTTCACCAACCGGTCGCTGCTCGCCATTCCGCCATCGCACTTCCGTTCCCTGAGCGGAGTTGAAGGGGAAGGGGAAAGAAGTGCCGAGTTAAAACCAAGTCCTGCCAATCGATCCAGATCCAGGCAGCGTTCGGCCATATCCGCAAGGCCGTCGATGAATTCACCGGAAAGTGGATTGTCCTCGGCAGTCACCAGCCCCAGGTGGCGGGACGGAATGGCCAGATTCTCGTCGCGGGGGATGCAGCCGTAACAGACAATGTCCGGGCAATAGCCTGCAAGCGCTTCCTTGAGCAATGTGGCATGGGAGTCGCTGCCGACGTTGTTGAAGATGACGCCGGCTATTCTGACCTGTGGGTCAAAGCCCGCAAACCCCTTGACCAGCGCTGCGGCGCTGGCCGCCATGCCCCGTGCGTTGACCACCAGCACCACCGGAGCTCCCGTGATGACGGCAATTTGAGCACTGCTACCACTGGTGCTGGATGCGGCGATGCCGTCGAAAAGCCCCATGACCCCTTCGATGACGGCAACAGCCGGGGCGGCCGAATGCGCCATGTTGATCTGAAACGTGCTGCGCACAAACTCTTCCGGGCACATCCAGGCGTCAAGGTTGATTGAAGGGTGTCCGGTTACTGCCCGGTGATAGCCGGGATCGATAAAGTCAGGTCCGCATTTGAAGGGGGCAACGGCCAGGCCACGCCGGGTCAGGGCCGCCATGATCGCCAGGCTGACGGTCGTTTTGCCGCTGCCGCTCTGGGGGGCTGATATCAGAAAACCATTCATCACGCTCACCGCAATGATCTCCTTGCTCCGCCGTACTGAAAGAACGCAATCAGATGGAATTCTTCCTTGTCATACCCCTTGGGGAATCCTCCCACCGGTCCGATGGCTCTCAGAGTGCGCAGGACCTCTTCATCAAGTATCCGGGCGCCCGAGCTCTCCAGTTGCTGGATGTTGGTGATCTCGCCGCGCCGGTTGAAGGTGATCCTGACCGGTGTAATTCCCTCAATCCCCCTCAGGGCCGCTTCCTGCGGGTAGCGCCAGACACCGTAGACCGCTCCTTCAAAGCGGCGCAGAAACGATCCGAACACGATGTCGTCACTGTTCAGAAAACGGGTGTCACCCTCGGCGATATCATTTTCGAACTTGCGGCGGTAGCTCTCCTCAAGTTTCGCCAGCCGGTTTGCTCCGGGAAAGAGGTTTGCCGTTGTCAGCTGCTGTCGCGCAATCTGCTCTTTCGGTTTCAGAAGACCGGCCGCTGAAAAGCCGGGGGCAGCGGGAGTCCGCCCCGGCGTGGCGGGTGTCTGAGGTGTCCGTGGAGCAGTTTTCTTTTCGACGGTCAGGGAGTCCTTGGGAGCATCGCCGCGTGGTGCCATCTCCTGTTCAGCTCTGGTGCGCTGCTCTGAGCGCCGCTTGGTTTCCTGCTGCCGCTGTTCCGGCTGCTTCAGCTCCGGCATCTGCTGCAGGTCGATAAAAACAGGCTCTTTGGGAGGTTCGGGCCGTACGGGAGGGAAAAAATAGAGCCCTGCGAATACTCCCGCGTGCAGGAGCAGAGAAATGCAGAGTAATACAAGGAATGATTTTTCAATATATCGATCAGGCATGGAGGACAGTCATTTCAATCCGCAGTTGAACTGCGGTCATTTCTCGTTTGGTTTTTCAATCTCAATGAGGAGAAGGAATTTGTACCGTTTCCTGTGTGTACTCGCGGTGCGAATCCGTCTGCGGAGCGGTTTCCGTGCGCAGGAAGGCTCGAATCTCTTTCAGGCTGTCAAGGATGTTGTGTTCAGCTTTCGGGAGCTCTCTCGGGTCAAGCTCAAGAGTCACCGTGCTCTGATACTCCGTACTGCGCAGGTGATTGAGGAATCGCGTCAGCGGCAGAATTCCGTGCCCCGGCAGCAGGTGCTCACGTCCATGGCCATAATCGGAAAAATGGATGTTAAGGATGCGGTCCGAGTCGTAACAGAGAAAAAAGTCATTGATGAAATTTGTTTTTCCCGATCCCATGTGGGTGCAGTCAAACGTCATGTACAGATTGTGGTCCCGGATAAAATCGACCAGACGCTGCGTGTTGGAGAGGATATTCGGGTTGATCTTCCACTTGCCGACCCACGGCATGTTTTCCATGGCAATGGCCACTTTTCCCCCCAGGCCGAGCTCATGCTGATAGTCATGTATGCTGTAGAGCCAGCGCCAGAAACCGATTTCGAAGCCCATCCAAGATGGCGGATGGAAATTGACCAGGGGAATGTCGCATTCAGCCGCCAGTTGCACGGACAGTTTGAGCGAATCTATGGGCCCGCCCCAGCCGTCAAGCTCCATAAACGGGGCATGGATGGAATGGATCGTGGTAATTTCCTGCAGCGATCGTATCAGCTTGACGCAGTTGACCCGCTGGAAATCCTGGTTGATGATCAGTTCGACTCCGTCGAAACCTGATTCAGCCGACAGCTCGAATACCCTCTGCAGAGGCAGGGTAAAGAGGCTTCCGGTTGAAAGGGATATAATCATGGCGCGCTATTTCCCATTTCGGAGAATATGATTTCAACATGGCGCTGAATGATGGCAACCGATTCAAGAGCCTCTTTCAGTGACTGCCGCTGTTCAGGCGAAAGCTCGTTCGGATTCAGGTGCAGCAGTTGGTCGTTCTTTCGATCAATCTCGAAGAATTGCTCCAGACCCAGCCTCAGATTGTGCAGGTCATGCCAGGTTGCCAGCATCCGTTCGGCCAGTTCGACGTCCAGTACCTGCTGCATCAGCAGGTCATAGATTCGTCCGCTGCTGCTGACCGAGGAGCTGCCTTTGATCAGGGAGAGCGTGGACAGTGAAGCTGAGAACGGCAGCAGGCCATAGTCCAGCAGCTTGAACAACCCGTATTCCAGCTTCAGTCTCCCCATGATGCCCAGGCCGTTTGAAAGTGCCGTCATGCGATGAACCAGATTGGTCACCGCCGAAGAATTTGCTCGCAATGTTGCACAGCTGATCTGCTTCAGGTCGTCACCTAAGTGGTTGCCGGAGTAGAGAGAAAACTGGTCGGCAAGCCGGCACGGGTTGATGTGCTCCTCTTCCGCTTCACAGCGAAGCCGCCATTCGGCCAGAGTCCCCCGCCATTCCGGGTTGCGTGGCGTGACTTCCTGATCCGGAGCCAGTCCGGCAGCTTCAAAGCCGTCATGAAGTTTCTCGCTGAACAGGCCGATGGCCCGGAGTCCTTCTGTTCCGGTGTTGTCATGAACGATCAGAAGCTGGAGAGCGCAAAAAGGGGAGTACTCATGCCGTCCGGCAGGTCCCACAGCAATCAGGGCAAATTCCGGAAGAGCCGAGGCTGAATCGCCGAGCTGAATCCTGGCCTGTGCGATGATAGCGGCGCTTGCCTGTTGCAGAAAGGCCATGCTCAACTCATAGAAAATCGGAACCGAACGGAAATGACTGAAATGGCGATACAGATAGTTGTAAAAGGTGATGGTCACTTCTTTCCGGCAGTGTGGCGGTGCTGTTGCCATCTCCCGTATCTGTCCGTTCAGATGTTCCAGGAGGTTGTTATGATCCTGCGTGGCTGTTTCAAGGAGCGTACACGTTTTTTGAAAAACGGTTTCAGAGCTGCTGTCATGATCCGATGCTGCCAGGTCCAGCAGCGCCTGCCGATAGGCAGTCGCAAAATCGGTGGCTGCCCGCCAGACGGTGATATCGCCCCCCTTTGCTGACAAGAGAATATTCTTCATTCTTCAGGACAGTCATGCACATCCCGGCTTATGAAATGCCTGATGCCGGGTGATGGGGGGGCGGTCAGCAGTGAGATGACGATCATGATGATCATCACCAGCGGCGCCCCGATAAAGGCGGAAGAGGTCAGCGGGAACAGGTGCGAAAAAAGCGGCAGCGAGGCTCCGATAAACAGCGGGGCAAAGCTGATGACGACGCCGGTCAGCATTCCGCAGATAACTCCGGCGGAATTCGCCCGGGGCCACCAGATGCCGAGCAGGAAGGCGGGAAAGATGGTATTGCCGGCGAGGGCAAAG
>Ga0209212_1003127_pt1 | contig 22349 bp, 18 predicted proteins | sample RifGroC2_FD_183996 | JGI IMG/M metagenome (GOLD analysis project Ga0209212, IMG submission 183996) | Groundwater microbial communities from Rifle, Colorado, USA - Groundwater C2 (SPAdes) (version 2) | ecosystem: Environmental > Aquatic > Deep subsurface > Groundwater | place: Rifle, Colorado... | reverse complement strand
TAATGAAAGGCAGTACTTTTACTATTTACCTTCCTTTGAATAATTGATTTATCCTTTGAGGTCAATTTATTAAGGTTTTAAAATATGTAAGGAAGAACCACAACTGGGAAATCCTGATTCAGATTTCTTTCATTTAAAATTTATGATTGACAAACTGGCAGACTATCACTCTTTGATTATCTTCCGGGTAACCGAATTATTTATGATAATCATATAAAATCCCTTCGGGAGCCGTTCAGGTTGCAGCTCGAGAAGATTTGTATTATAACCATTTTTCTGAAAAATCGTCTCACCCATGACATTTACAATTCTGATACTTTTGATCGTTTCATCAAATAAACTCACCGAAAGTCTGCTTGAAAAAGGATTCGGGTAAATGTTTAATTCAACGGGATTTATTTTATAATCATCCGTGATAGCGATACAATTTGGGATATTAAAAGTCGGTATGGCAGAAACAAAATCTCCGCTACCATCAGGGCATCTTTGCATTGAAATATCCGGAGTTTGTAACCCAAATGAAAAGCTATCCATAATTCCGGTAGAACCATTAGTCAGGACTATCTGTTCACCGGAAGCTGAAAGCTTAAAATTTGTATGTAAACCTGTTTGCGAGATGCTATCGTCAGCCCATATAATCAGATAATTCCCGGGAAGTATGGTGATATTGTCCGGGAATTTCCATTTATACAAATCGCTGTAAGAATCTGAAAGGTAAAAATTGTTCAGAGATATAACTCCTCCTGAATTATTATACAATTCAATCCAATCATCGTATTCACCATTCTGATCAGTGATTGTTACAACATTTGAAGCGAGGAATTCATTTATTACAAGGTCTTTGTTTTCCGGCGGCTTTGTAATTATTTCATAGAATTCCATTTCCGCCCGTTTAGGGGAGAATACACCAACCTGATTATTTTCGGCATATATATAGTACTGGGTTTTCCCTGAACTTATTGTAATTGTTGATCCATAAACCCCGTCGTTGGAGCCTCCATCTCCATGGAGACCATCATCGTTCATTTGTATCCTTTCAAACGGAGAATTAACGTCATTCCGGTATGCAAGAAATACACCTGCTGCTTCTGAGCTGGTTACTCTTGCAGTAATGTTTACATCAGTGCCAACAGAAGGATGAGAATTTGAAACTGTAATAACTGATACTACTGGTTGCACAGCTGTGAAATCGGTCAAAGAACCTAACCAGGTTTTTCTCCCGTTCATCAGATTGGTTAGTCCCGGGGCGGTTCCATTTCCGACATTCACATCGTTCGTAAGATTACTGAGGAAGTTAGTATATGAGTAAAATTTGTTGGGATCGGCGTTAACACTTGACTTGATAAGATTTTGCAGAACCAGGGCATCAGCGGAGTAATTATTACTTATAAAGTGCTCGCTCAGTATTGTTCTCATATGGGCAAGATACATTCGTTTGTATACAGGGATAGCAAGTAGTTTCTTCACCAACGGCCAATTATTGTCGTTAATATGAAGTAAATGAGTCATTTGAATTCTTGAATTAGTACTGCTCAGATTGCCGGTGCCCGTCTCTGAGAATGTACCGAAGGATTCATTCAGATCCCAGACTACTGGTCTGAAACGGTTGTGATCATCTTTATACAAATAATAATTCTGTGCAAACGGACCAATGTATGAATCCAGGTTAACCAGTAAATTATCAAATGCAAGCATCCATAGTACTTCGTTAACATTAATGATTTTTTCAATTTCTGTGCTGTGATTATTAAGGGTATCGCAAAGGTCAACTAAATCAGACCAACCATAATCTGATTCAAGTTCATAGCGGTTGTAATATAATGAACTGTCAGTGCCCAGGTAAACCAGATTTGGTATATTCAGGTTCCCCGGTCCTGCCCCCCTGACAGGACTGCATTTGATAAAGGTATTTGATTTAGAACCAAAACGGGCTTTGACAAACTTTTTCCCTACGGATTCTGAATTTGAGTATAGACCTATAAGTTGATTGTTTACATAAACATTTGCGAAATTTGATTCAGGAGCATGCATATAATCCCTCGCAATTTTATAGGATAATACCTCCCTGAGAAAGGAGGGATCCCTGTAAGAATTACTCAGTTTAATATCGGTATATCCCTGGTAATCCTGATCAATATAAGTGTCAAGTTCAATATGGAACGGATTTTTAACCCGGGTAGGATTATAAGAACTGTTTCCTTTGTATTTTACACCAACATTACTGAATTCAGTTCCATTAATTTTTACTTTGGCCGCCATAATATAGCCTTCAGAACCAGCTTTGGCGGTATCAAGCATATAATCCCAGTTAGGCTGTGTAAATGTAATCTCAATAACCTGAATAGTGTTCAGATCATAAAAGCCACTTTGAGAGGCAGCCTTTATACTGAGAAAAAATGTTATCAAAAGGATTCCAGTTGTTCTTCTCAATGCACTTAAATTTTAATCATTATTAAGTCGAAATTGGAAACCCTGTTCTTTAATAAAACCAGCAGGCAGATATTATCAAATATGAATATCTTTATAAAGCTGTTATCACAAGTACAAATTTAAGCAATTTTAAGGTTTCTGACCTATTGGTTTGGTTGACAATTAACTTTCTCAGTTTATATAGATAATGATGATTTGAACAATTGATAATTCTTAATTGTATTAGATATGAGACTATTGTAAATCTGCACATATATTCATCCTGTTTATGTGCTTTGAAGGGAATTGCATTATGCCAGGTTTTTAGCATACGTGAGTTAAGGTAAATATATATCAGATACTTAAAATTCATTTCAGTGAATGAACCAATTTTAAAAGCTCTTATACAATTATTTGTATTGATAAGCGATGTAAGGACAATTAAAGAGATCTCAAGCAAGGAAAGGGATATTGTAAAGTTATTTCTTTCCCGTCAGCTGAATAATGAGCTTGTGAAAAGATATATGGAAATGTTCGACGAATACCTGATACAATACAACTCGGAGAACATTGACAGGGGAAGTATCAAAGACATGAAACGTACATCTCTTATATCAGTGAGGATTTTAGGGATTTGTGAAAAAATAAATGAAGAGCTGGATCTGAAACAGAAATTATATGTAATAGTTCAGCTTTTAGATTTTATCTTATACGGTGCTGAGATAACTCATAAAGAGAAGGAGTTCCTCGAAACTGTGTCGATATCATTAAATATACCCTCCCGGGAATTTCAGAACCTTAAAAGCTTTGTCTTGAAATCTGCCGGCGATGTCCCGGAGAAGAACAAATTAATGATCATTGACAATAATAATAAATGTGATCTTGAAGGAGCGAAGCATCTATACAAAAAAAACCTGAAAGACAGAATATCTCTGCTTTATTTAGCAAGTATAAATAAGTATATTTTAAGGTATACAGGTAATGTGGACCTCTTTCTTAACGGGCAGAATATCTTCCCGGGGCAGTCATATACATTTGATCATGGATCGACAATCAGAGGTTCGGGAATAAATGCAATATATTATAATGATGTAGTAAGTATTTTCAGTGAGGAAAAGCTTAAATTCAGGATAGTCCTTGACGCCAGGGATGTAAACCTCAGGTTTAAGAACAGTGAATATGGAATTCAAAATTTTAATTTTCATGAAGAATCAGGAAACCTGGTTGGTATTTTAGGCGGTAGCGGAGTCGGGAAGACAACCATTTTAAATGTATTAAGCGGAATTACAAAGCCACAAAGCGGGGAGGTTCTTATAAACGGGTATAATCTCTATTCTTACGGCGAAAAAAATCATTTGAAAGGTTTTGTCGGATTTGTCCCGCAGGACGATCTCCTGATTGAAGAACTTTCAGTTTATCAGAATCTCTATTACAGCGCCAGGATGTGTCTGGATAATCTTAGTGAAAACGAATTAAAGAATGTAGTTAATAAAACACTGACAGATCTGGACCTTGATGAAATCAGAGATCTTAAAGTAGGGAACAGCCTGAATAAAGTAATAAGCGGCGGACAGAGGAAAAGACTGAATATTGCTCTTGAATTAATCCGTGAACCAACAATCCTTTTTGTCGATGAGCCTACATCAGGGCTATCTTCAGTTGATTCTGATATTGTACTGAATTTACTAAAAGAGCAGACATACAGGGGCAAACTGGTAATTATAAATATACATCAACCGGGTTCTGACCTTTACAAAATGTTTGATAAAATTATGATTATCGACAAGGGTGGGTACCAGATTTTCTACGGTAATCCTTCAGAAGCCATTGTATACTTTAAATCAAAGTCGAGTCATGCCAATGCTTGTGAAGATCAGTGTATTACATGTGGAAATATAAACTCTGATCAGTTGCTTCAGATCATTGAAGCGAAAGTTGTCAATGAGAATGGGAAACACACTAATATCCGGAAAGTCACACCTCAGGAATGGGCTGAGAGGTTTAATGAAAAAGTCCGGAACATAAAACCTAAAAGTCAACCGGGTCACTATGTTCTTCCTGAGAATATTTATAGTGTACCTGGTTTAATAAAGCAATCGGGAATTTATTTTATCCGGGATGTATTAGCCAAGATGGCTAACAGACCATATGTTTTAATCTGCCTTTTTGGTTCTCCATTACTGGCTCTTCTATTGTCATTTTTTACGAAAACTACCTCAGGAGATAATTATCATTTTAGTGATAATGAGAATCTTCCGGCTTATCTTTTCATGAGTGTTATAACTTCTCTTTTCCTTGGAATGATAATCAGCGCGGAAGAGATTATCAGAGACAGAAAAATTTTGAAAAGGGAATCTTTTCTTAATCTCAGCTGGTTTAGTTACCTAAACTCTAAAATAATGATGATGTTTTTAATTTCTGCTATTCAGGCAATATCATTTATTCTGATAGGTAATTATATTCTTGGAATTAAGGGAATGACTTTTTCCTATTGGCTGATCCTTTTTACAACATCATGCTTTGCCAATTTGATGGGACTAAATATTTCAGCAACATTCAATTCAGTAGTAACAATTTATATTCTTATTCCTTTCTTTATCATACCCCAGTTATTATTCAGCGGTGTTATTGTAAAATTCGACAAACTTCATCAAAGCAGGTTTACTTCAGGTGAATATGTTCCGGTTATAGGTGATCTGATGGCAGCGCGCTGGTCATTTGAAGCACTTGCCGTTGAACAATTCAAAAACAACAGGTATGAAAGAAATTTCTTTAAAAGCAATATTGAGAAAAGTCAGAATGACTGGTATGCGAATTTTCTTATTCCTGCTCTGAAAGAAGAGCTGTGGGAATGCCATAATTATTTGGATAGCATTCAGTACAGGGATTTGGATAGCATTCAGTACAGGGATATAGTAGAGAATAATTTCTATAAACTGAATTATCATATTGATAAACTTTCCTCTCTGGCAGGATTCAGTGATATTCCTGGTAACCGGGAAAGATCTTTAACTGCTGAAAGGTTTAATTCTGATGTAAAAAAAGAAACAGAGAATTACCTTGATAGCCTGGCAGTCAGATTCAGATATATCAGAAAAGAATATGTGAACCTGGTGGATTCCGTTTCAAACTCAATTGTTTCCGGAATAGGGAAGGAGGGATTTATAGCACTGAAGAATGATTATAATAACAGAAGTCTTGAGGATCTTGTTCTGGGCAGGTCTTCGATAATTGATAAAACATCTGAAACTGATAAAAAAATAATTCAGAAATTTGAGCCGGTCTATATGAAACCAACTTCAGTATATGGTCTGGCGCACTTTTATGCCCCATATAAACAGATCGGGAGTATCACAATTGACACCTTCTGGTTCAATATACTGGTTTTATGGGTTGTTACTTTCTTTTTATATATTACATTATATTACAATTATTTACAGAAGGCAGTCACTTTTTTCTCCACTATACAAGACAAATACTTAAAAAACAGAAACAACAGACCCCGGAAACGGTTAGTGAGATTTTAATTGCATTCTCCTCAGCATCGGTAAGAAACCTTTAAGATATTTTAACCACTTCTTATATGCTATCTGTCAGTATTATAAATAAGCAAGCTTAATATTATGAATTTTGGATTTTCTGTAATGAATTGTCCTGAATAAAAGAATGGAGTAATTTTAATAACTTTTAAAACAATAAGCTATGCAGGGAAGACGTGATTTTCTGAAAGACCTGGCAATGCTTACGGGGAGTTTGATGCTTCCTGTTTCAGGCTTTGCGAATTCCGGGAAAGATAAATGGGGCAAGTTACTTCCTTTACGAAAACTTGGCAGAACAGGTGTGGATGTGACCATGCTCGGACTTGGCGGGAGAGATCTGAATTACTCGGCAGGGTTTTTGAAAAGGCAGGGAATAAGATCGAGTATTACAAGAAGGCATAAACTATATTAACAATTGGTAACCGGAACCATGTCATTCATTACTATGATACTATTTCCCCTTGAAATTGGACTGTTGCTTTCCTCACTTCTCTTTTATGCCGATTTTGACTCCTCATTTGATGCAAGTTTCAGTAAGGGAAACGGGAATGCTGTTATTGAAGTGGACCGTTACGAGCCTTTTATCACCTGCGGCAAATGGGGTAAATTCGGAGAGGCAGCGGAGTTTTTTTACGAGGACAAACTTGAAACGATCTGGACCAAAGACCATATCCGTTATAAGGCTGAGGGTAATTTTCCTTATAAACAAGGGGAGAGATTTAATGGTGCCATTGGAATGTGGATCCAGGTCGATATGGAAAAGCTTAAAAAAAGGTCACTTATCTGGCTCGATCCTGTTCATCTGTTAGCGGAAAATGACCCTGATAATGGAAAGCTTTGGATGGATTTTGTTACTAGTGAATTGCCTGATACTCCGATTTTCAGATTTGGGGTAACAGTGAATAAGAATAATATTAATCCGGATGATAACCATGTTATTGTCATTCCACATATCGATTTCCATGGAGGTAGCTGGCATCACATAGTTGGAACCTGGGAAAATTTGAACGGTACAGGCAACAGGGGAGTATTGCATTTGTATTTTGATGGAGTTTTGGTTGGGAAGATTGAGGATTTCGATCATACTCTAAACTGGAATATCCTTGAGTGGGAAATACGTATCGGACTGGGTTATAAAGGTAAAATTGATGACTTTTTCATATTTAATTGTTTCCTTAATGAAGAAACAGCTATGAAAATTTACAGGTCGGAAAAACCTTTAGGTGAATTGTTGGGATTAAAAAAATGGTAACCTTTGGCCGGTCAAAATGAGATTATTGTATTAAATTTAAAAACAATTGCTTAACACCAGCCTGCGAGGGTCAGTTTTTTTTGTCTGATTGTGGTCAGGGACACTGGTTTTTCCAAGACACTAATGATTTGAAATACTAATAACATTTCCATCAGGATAAAACTATCTATTTAGTTAATTTTTTATTAGCTTTATATTTGTTTTAGGTGTACTGGTTATTGGTTTTACATTTGCCTGATTTTTAACAGGATATTTTTCTGTTATTTTATTAACAATAGAACAGTGCCTTTAGCGTTTAACAAATATTAAACTGAAACTGCCAAAACCTCTTTCCATGAAGGTTCTTCTTTATCTGCTTTTCCTAAGCGTGCTGTTGTTGGTTTCCTGTAACAGTAAAAAAGATAATGGCATATTGACTTACCATCTGGTCAAATCAGATTATATCGAAAAGACTGGTGTTGCAGGAACTGTTCAGGCTGCTGTCAATTATCCGGTTATGCCTCCCAGGGGGATGTTTGGGCAGAGAACTGTAATAAAGCTAGCTGCCGACGGGGCATATGTTAAAATGGGAGATACAATCTGTATCCTGAATGCACCTGAGCTTGAATCCAATTACCGGGAATTGATCACCTCAATTGAAACGCTGGAGGCCGGACTTAAGAAAACGGAGGCTGACAATAAGCTCAATGTTGCGCTTCTTGAAGCCCTGCTGGCTACAAGTGAAGCCCAGTTGAAAATATCTTCACTCGATTCGCTTCGTATGAAATTCGCCACAACAGTACAGGCAAAACTGCTCGGACTCGAGATGAAAAGAACTCTGATCGAAAAACAGAAAACTGAGAAGAAACTGGCTGCCACGAAAATGATAGGAGAGTCAGAAATCCGACAGATCAATGCAAGGCTGACGCAGGAAAGAACGAAAGCACAGGCTATGGCAGAGCAGCTTAATTCCATGACAATTATTGCACAGCGCGATGGTATGGTTATGCGGACTGAATCCCCTGTATTTTCGTTTATCGGGCCCTCGGGATTAGGAACTATCGGAGGTCCGATAAAGGAAGGGAGTGTTCTGTTTCTTGATACTCCTGTACTTCAGTTCCCTGACCTGGGCAAGATGCAGGTTTCTGCTGAAGTCGGTGAAGCAGAATTCAAAAAAATAGAAAAAGGTCAGCAGGTGTTTATAACTGTTGATGCAGCCGGTAAACTTATCACAACAGGAAGGATAAACAGAAAAAGCCTTATTGGTCACACGGCTCAGAAGTATTCAGACTTAAAAGTGAAGTTCTATGAGGTAATAATTGATATTGACAGCTGCCATTCAAAAATGAAGCCGGGTCTCAGTGCATATTGTGATATTACTTTGCAGGTGGCACAGGATACTCTTTTTGTCCCGACACTTTCGATTTTTGAAAGAGACAGTGCCAGGGTGGTTTATATAGCTGAAAAAGAAAAATACACCCCTGTTAAAGTCGAAACAGGGTTATCAGGTAGTTCATTTACAATCATAACCAGCGGTCTGAAAGGCGGAGAATACATTGCCTTATCAGAACCACCGAACAGTCTCATTTCACGGGTAAAAAAGGAAAGGTCAGGATCAGATACAGTTAAAACCTATAATCATAAATAGAATACTTTCAATGACAAAAAGAACAATATTCCTGCTGTCAGTTATCCTGGTATCATGCACGGGAAAGGAGACATCTGATATCCATGTTACAACCGTAAAAAGAGGCACCTTCATGGAGGAACTTACAGAACAGGGTACCGTAGAGGCCGTAAATTCAATTTCTGTTACAGCCCCGTCAATATCATATCGTTATGGTGCACTGAAAGTTGCCAAAATTGTCGATGACGGAGAAGAGGTTGAAAAAGGGGATACCATAATGATATTTGATCCATCAGAGATTAAAAGGGCGATCATTCAGGCAGAACAACAGCTTGAAATTGCAAAAGCAGAGCATGAGAAGCTGAAATCGACACAGCAGTCGGAAATTGAAGACCTTGAAGCTGACCTTGAACTTGCCCATATATCGCAGGAGATATCAAAAATAAATTTCGAAACATCTGTTTATGAGCCTGAGGTAACTAAAAAAGAGATTAAACTGAAGCTTGAATCTGCCACAATAGCGCTCAACAGGGCAAAGGAACAAATAGAAAATAAAAAGATAATACACAGGGAGGACCTTATTCAAAAATCACTGACTATAAAGCAGCTGACTGCTACACTTGCAGATGCTAACAGCTCTATGGACAAACTTTTTGTTGTAAGTCCTGCCAAAGGGATCACTATTAAGGAGGAAAATTGGAGTACAGGTCAGAAATGGGCTATCGGCGACCAGCCTTATTCAGGTTCAAAGATCATTGAGCTTCCTGATCTTTCGGAGATGAGAGCAGAAGTTAAGATAAATGAAGTAGATGTTTCAAAGATTATACCCGGCCAGAGCGTAGAAGTACGCCCTGATGCTTATTCAGATTCAGTATATACAGGAAAGGTTGAATCGGTTGCAAACCTGGCCCGGAATAAGGACAATAAATCAAAAATTAAGATTTTCCCTATCCAGATAAGGATTGATGGCCAAAGTGAAAAACTACTGCCTGGCCTTACAGTGAGTTGTAGAATCATTATCAACAAACTCACGGGTGTACTTTTTATTCCTCTTGAATCACTATTCAGGGAGCAGGGGGTGGATTATGTTTATTTAAAATCAGGGTCAGGCTTTAAACGTCGTAATATTAAAACAGGAGCCATTAATACTGATTTTGCCATTATTACAGAAGGTCTTGATGAGAATGATATAATTACGCTTTCTGATCCGTTTCTCAACGAGAAAGATGTACAGGAAAAGAGTAAGAAAGGGAATAATGTGGCAAACGGTTCCAGATGAAGTCAACCTGGCAGGGAAGTAAAAAATGAAAAAAAAGATCTTGTAACTTCAAAATCCTGAATATGAAGCTTATAACAAACCTGTTAATATCATTTTCGTGCCTTTTGATTATTTCATGTAATAAGAATCAGGATAGCAAATATTCTGTGATGAAAGGCCCCTTCAGGCAATCGGTTATTGAAACCGGAGAACTGCAGGCTGTTAATGCATCCTTCCTGAGCATGCCAAGGATTAACTATACATTTGGCTACAATTTCAAGATTATCAGGCTTGCTGAACATGGTAAAAATGTTCATAAGGGAGACACAGTGTTTATTGTGGATCCGTCATCAGTGCAGAAATACATTATTGAAAGGAGTGAGTCTCTTGAAAATGAAATAGCTGCCGCAAACAAGCTCCGGGCCCAGATTACCAACAATCTCCAGGATCTGAAGGCACAGTTAAGGAATGAACAGGCTTCATTCGATATAAAGAAACTGGAAGTAGACCGGTCGGGTTATGAGTCAGCTGGCATTAAAAGAGTGATCGAGCTTGAATTCCGGCAGGCTGAAATAAAGCTGAAAAGAATAATGAGAAATCTTGAACTGAGGCCAAAACTCGACAGTCTTGACTTGAGGATACAACAGATAAAAGTAAACCAGAAGGAGAATGAACTAAAAGCTGCAAAAGAGACTCTGACCAGGCTGGTTGTCAATAGTCCGCTTGATGGGATATTCGTGGTTGAAGAAAACTGGAGAACAGCCCAGACAATAAAAGTGGGTGATGAGGTATATCTGGGAGCACCGGTTGCGCGGATACCTGATATCAGAACTATGAAAATAAAGGGATTTGTTTCGGAAAATGACATCAATAAAATTAAGCCCGGATTGAATGTGATTGTCAGACTTGATGCACTTCCTTCAGTCCCGTTTCATGGAAAAATAGGAACAGTAAGCAAGGTATGCATCGAACGGGATGATAAAAAAATATTCACCACAGAAGTATTAATATCAGAATCTGACCTTAGGCTAAAACCCGGAATGACAGTGAGCTGTGAATATATAACTTATGAAAGCGAGGATGTGATGTACGTTCCAAACAAGTGTATCCTTGCGGAAAGCAGGCACTTCTATCTTTTTACAAAGAGGAGAGGGACAATTAATAAGACAGAGATAGAGACCGGGCCCTCAAATAATATGTATACTATTGTTACAGGTGACCTGAAACCCGGCCAGGCTCTTGAACTTCCGGAAAATATTTTAACAAGGTAATAGAGATTACTATGCAGACTAAGGAGAACATAAGGGTTGCGATATACGGTCTCCGCGACCATAAATTCAGGTCATTTCTGACTATGCTCGGGATCATTTTCGGAACAGCTTCAGTCATAACAATGATATCGATCGGTGAAGGGGCGAAAAAGCAAGCTATGGCCAAATATCAGGACCTTGGCGTAAGTAATATTATTATCCGCGACAAAGAACTTACAGATACCGATCTTGAACAGGCCCGGATGAAATTTTCACAGGGGCTCTCCATTGATGACATCAGGGCAATAACTGAAATTGTTCCGGGCGTACAGGGGATTGCTCCGCAATCAGAAGCCAGACTCGAGGCAATGTATGGTGATAAATCCTCAAAGGTCACTGTTATAGGTGTTACTCCGGAATTAACAAATATCCTGAACTACAGGATGGATAAGGGAACTTTTCTGGATCAGGATCATTACAGCAGGCAGCTTAAAGTGTGTGTGTTAGGGGCAAATATTGTGAATGAACTTTTCACCATTGAGGATCCGCTTGGCAGGAATATTAAACTCGGAGATCAGTGGTTCGAGGTTGTCGGAGTGCTTCAGACAAAGGCTCTTTTCACAGAGACTGTGGGAGAACTGGCTGCCCGCGACCTTAATAATGATGTCTATATCCCGCTTTCAACGTTCGGAAAAAGAATTCCAAAAACAAATATGCTTGCAAGCGAACTGAAACAGGTGACAGTCAGGTTGGGCGGCTCTGAATCTTTGATTGAGTCTGCAGCCGTAATCCGGAGCATAATCACACGTCGTCATTTCAACAATGATGATTTCAGTATCATCATTCCTTATGAGCTGATGGAACAGGAGAAACGCGAAAGCCGCATTTACAATCTTTTGCTGGCATCAATAGCTGCAATATCGCTGATAGTCGGGGGAATAGGCATTATGAACATCATGCTTGCATCAGTTATGGAAAGAACCCAGGAGATTGGCATAAGAAGAGCTATCGGGGGACGAAGATCCGATATCATGGGTCAGTTTGTAACAGAGGCAATGGCTATGAGTGTAACCGGAGGTCTGATCGGTGTATTCATGGGGATCATCCTGTCGCTGGGCATTGGTCTCATTACTGAGGTAAAGACTTATCTTACACTCTACTCGATCTTTATTGCCTTTGGATTTTCAGTAATTGTAGGGATCACCTTTGGATATCTCCCGGCCAGGAGAGCCGCTGACCTCAGTCCGATAGAATCGATCAGGCATGATTAGTAACCTAAACTTCTGAAAGCGACAGAATTGAAGTATAAAGAACGAAGGGATATATCCCGGATATTTCACACAATTTCTGAATACTATCAGATACAAAATGATAAAACAAAATATCCTTAAGTGCTGTTTTTGAGAACTTAATCGGGAAAACAAAGTTTTCTAACCATTTGATTAACTTATAGTAAATCGGAATCTCTTATTTGGTGACTCCCAAAGCTAACAGAAAACTCCTTGCCTCTTTTGAGCCAAAACCCTTAAAACTTTTGTAACCATATCGGCTAACTTCCTTTCGTCATACTTTGATAAATCGTGTTGAATGGAATTATTTATTACCAGTTCCAGAGCCCATTCGGTTTCTTGCAGAAGATCGAAATTGGCAGAAAAAATTTGAAACTTTTTTTGTGTATTTTGTAACTCCTGTTGTTTGAAATGACTTATAAAGCAGGTTAAATGAAAGAATTGACAGGAGTTAAAGTTTTACATATATTTGATTTATTATTTTTACGCTAATGAAAATTAAGCCTTTTAATGTTATTGATCACAACTCTTTACCTGAAATAATTGTTGCTAAGCTTCCCGTAGATGGCGATCCTCTGGAGATTGATAGGGAAATGTACTTTGTATGTGAAGCAAATTTAAAAGAGATTGATGAACAGAAGATTGGAGTAATACCCCTGGTCGTTAAAGACCCTGCCAGGATTAAGAACATTGACAGCTATATAAAATGCCTCAGAATAGCTCAAAGAAGAATACAATTCAGGAAGGCAAACAACATCTGTGACTTCAATGATTGCGATGAAATGGTAATTTCTTTGTGATTTTCTAAATATAAAAAAAGGAGGTCAATATGGTCACTGTTTATACACTTCCGGGTTTATTTCATCTGATCGGATTGTCTCTGGCAGTAGGTTCCGCAACAGTAAAACTTGTACTTCTTTCCAAATGCAACTCGGACCATGAATCCGTGTCCACCTTTATCAGAATTTCGAAGCCTGTCACAAAGATCATTTTTTCGGGACTGATTTTAATAACCCTTTCCGGAATTGGCTGGTTAATTGCAGGCTATTCTTTCACTCCAATGCTAATCGTTAAGCTTGTGTTAGTAGGATTAGTTTGGGTTATAGGTCCAATTATTGACAACGGTGTTGAACCGAAATTTATTAAGTTGGCCCCGAAATCCGGAGAGAATCCGTCTCCTGCTGCAAAAGCTGGATAGCTTGACCACATCTGGCCGATAAAAATACAATTGCCATAAATAACTAAACAAGAATATTTTAACTCCGGTTTTTTGTGGTCATTTTATTCCGGCAGATTGTGGTCAAGGGCACTGGCCTTTCCAATATGGCGACATACTTCTGAATTATTAATTCTATAATTCAGGCACTCAACTTTTCACGCTTTTGATTGTTAGTTCATTGTACGATTAACTTATCAGGTGCAAAATCAAAAAAAATGATAGTAGAATCAAAAACAAGTTATAAACTTAAACAACTTGTTTTATATTTTTTAAGACTTGGGTACCCGGGTTTCGGAGGTCTACAGTGGATACAGGCAGTATTCTACGGAGAAGGTGCTGCTGTGACAGGTATTATAGCAATGAGCTCATACAAACTCACAACAAAGTCAATAGGTAAATTCCTTACTTGTTACCTGATCACATTGTTTACTTCTCCATACTTCAGAAAAGTCGCAAAGAACCTGTCCATTAAAGCATTTGTAGATGGAATTACTGCTGCCGTAATTGGTGCTTTGGCCGGTGCTGTTGTTATTATTGGAATCAGGAGCATTGTTGATATCCCCACTGCATTGATTGCTGTAGCTTCAGTGATGGGCTTAATATTTCTTTAAAAAATAACGGAACCGTATATCATTTTGATTGCTGCTATAATAGGTTTAATTCTTAATACAATCATATCATGAAAACAATTCAAACAATTTTATTTCTCCTTCTCAGCATTGGTGTTTATTCTCAGACATCAAAAGCATATATTACAAATTACGGGGACAACTTTATTTCAGTAGTTGACATACAAACCAAACAGAAAATTGCCGATATAACAACAGGCAATAAACCTCACGGAGTAGCCGTTTCGCCTGACGGGAATCTGATCGCTGTTAGTAATGAAGGAGATAATACTGTTTCGATAATCAGCGCAACAAGCAATAAAGTAATACAGACAGTTCAGGTTGGCAAAGTACCACATCAGTTAAGTTTTAGCCTTGACGGAAAATATATTTTAATAGCTATAAATGCCGATCACAAGGTAGATGTCATTTCAACTGTCAGTTATAAAATTGTAAACAGTATTGCTGTGGGCCGGAATCCTCACATTGTATTACCAATGGCTGATGGGAAAAATGTCTGGGTTACTTCAGGAGGCGACAATAAAATTGTCCGGATAAACCTTGATGAAATGAAAGTAGTTGCGGAAATTTCTACTTTCGGTTTTCCGAGAGTGATGACAGCAACGCCGGATGGCAAATTCATTTACCTTACTCTTCGTTGGTTTCACGGACTTGTTAAAATTGATACTGAGCAAAACAAAATAATTGGCTGGGTGCAATTGCCACTTTCCTCAAAATTTGACAGTGAAGGAAAGGCAGCACATGGTCTTTGTGTATCGCCTGAAGGGAAAACTGTCTATTTAACGAGCCAATTTACAGATGATGTTACTGCCATTGATGTTGCAACCGATAAAATCTTAAAAAACATTACAGTTGGTAAAAACCCAAACTGGATCGAACTGACACCAGATGGGAAATTAGCCGTTGTTTCCAACACGTCATCCAATGATGTGACTATAATAGATATTGAAAAATACAAGATAGTAGCAACTATCAACGTTGGCAAAAATCCAAAAAGGTTGTGGGTGGCAAATATTAAAACAAAATAAGGATGGAAACTATTCAATAAAGAATTTTATGGATCAACTTACTATTTACAAATTCGGAGGAAATACAAACGCCTGACTCTTTTTATTTTTTTTGACTAAGTTTAAAACTCTGAATTATGGGCGCCTTATTGAAAATGTCCTCATGAAATGAAAGATAATAAGCACCTCATTCTTATAGTAATTATACTTCTCCTTCCGTTATTTTATTCTTCAGGACAAAAGGCTGTTTCGATTACTCCCGTAAATAATATTCCTTCTTTAGACGGTAATGCAGATGACGTCATTTCACTTATGACATCATATAATTTCTTCCAGCTTGAACCGGATAATGGCAACATATCTCCCTCTGAAACTAAGATTATCGTCTTACAGTCAACAGATACTCTTTATATCGCATTTGCATGTTTTCAAAATTCAGGGGTAACGGCAAAAATACAAATGAGAGATAAATTCGGACAATCTGATGATGGGATATTTCTCATTTTAGGCACTTACAATGACAATCGTAACTCATATGGATTTGGTTTAAATCCTCTCGGGACACAGTCTGATTTCAGAATTATGGACGACGGACGAACACTCGACTATAACTGGGATACTGAATGGTTATCATCTGCAAGAAAATACGAATGGGGTTGGTTTGCCGAGATAGCATTACCTTTCACAAGTATCAAATTCAAAAAAAATTTAAATAACTGGCAAATTAATTTCAGACGGATCATACGTGAGGATTCTGAAATATCTTATTGGAATTCAGTTGTTCAGGATGAATTTAAAGTATCCTCAGCCGGAAACTTGCAGAATGTTAATCCACCGGTCACAAAAAATACTCTTTTAGTGGTCCCTTATGGAATGGGGAAAGTTACTCAGACAAATACAGGGGAAGATAAATCATATATCGAAGGCCAGTTTGGTGGTGATATTAACTGGCAACCGAGTTCAAATCTCACGGCAAATATTACAGTGAATCCCGACTTTGCAACTGTTGAAGCCGACGAAGATGTTATTGATCTTTCAAAATATGAAATCCGATACCCCGAAAAAAGAATATTCTTCCAGGAAGGCAACGAGATGTATAATACGAGATTACAGACATTTTATTCCAGACGTATAGGGGATATTTCAGGTGGTGTAAAACTAACCGGTAAGGCAGGAAAAACCAATATAAATCTTATAAATGCTTTGGATAAGAATGCTCCAGACTCATTGGGGAATAAACCCATGTATACTGCAATCAGAGTAAAACGAGATATACTAAAGACCTCAAGCTTAGGATTCACAGCAACTAATAAACTGCTCGATGGCAGGATGAAATCAACATTAAGTACAGATTACGTACTTAATCTTGGTCCACTCTGGAAATTAACAGGACAATATGTAGCTGCAATGGATAATTGGAATATACTGAGAAACGCTGGTTATGCCAGGTTTGCTGCCGAGAATAATTTTTTTCACTGGCATATCAGGTATTCTTATACCGAGGGTAATGGATTTAAGGATATCTTCAATGAAACCGGATACATCAATGATGATAACAGGAATGAATTCGATTCCGATTTGTCATACAAATGGTGGATGAAGAACTCTCCGATCAAATATCTCTCACTCGGTACTGCAAATAACTGGTATTGGAACGATGATTTTACAAAGTTCATGAGCTGGAACATCAATGAAACAGCCGATATCTACATGATGAATAAACTGAACATCGGGTTTAAGTATAATAATGAATACAGGTTCTTAAAATCGGACAGCAATGACTATTATAATTACTATTATGGGATAACTCTTGGTTATAATTCCGAAGCATATAATAGCGCCAGACTAATTTTCAGAACCGGACGGAGTTTTGGTTCTGACTATTATTCATTTGAGGCTGCCTTTCAATTAAAGATCCTTGACAGGATTGCATTTGAATTAAAACCCAAGTATATTAACTTTACACCAGAAACAGCTTCTTTTAGAACTGCCATCATAAACAGTCTGGCGGTAACCTATAATTTTACAAATGATCTATGGGTAAAACTAATCTTCCAGAATAACACTTCGAATGATAAGATATATGTCTACGGACTTTTCGGTTGGAGGTTTAAACCACCATTCGGAAATCTTTATTTCATTGTCAATCATATAGAATATATAGATCCAGGTGGGGTGTTTCAGAACAAATATATTGGCTACTTAAAACTTACATATCCTATAATGATCAGGTAATTAAAGTCAGATCATTATTATCTATATGTTAGCTTCCCGGTAATACGTGGAGAAGCCAGTGACTCAGACCACTTTAAGCCGGAGTAAATTGACCATCCCTGGCCTGAATTAAGTGCTTTTTATTAAATTTATCAATTCAACAACCGGTCACTAATGATTAACAATAATCTTTAAAATATCATCCCAATTTCCCTGGATAACTCTTAACTTAGATTCCATTATGAAAGTGTGAGCCAGGTGTGAGCCAGACATAAGTAGGTGATGGTTTTATAAAAGTGGGTTCTGAACTCCACTTTTTATCTTAGAAATAATAGGTGGTTAGCCTTTTTGTTGACCCGGAGAAGCTTCTATTATCTTCATAGGTGACTTTGTTGGAATAATCCGGTCAAGTTTTAATCCGGCAGATTCAAACAAACTTTTAAATTCCTGTTCTGTCCGTTCAGCGCCACCTAACATTACCTGCATGTGTAAATCATAAAACAACGACCTGAGTGAATAGGGTTCTTCAACAACCTGTTCAACAAGTAGTATTTTACCTCCGGGCTTGAGGCTTTTGGGGCAGTTCGAAAGTATCTTTACGGCGTTTTCATCATTCCAGTCGTGGATAATGGTTTTCAGAACCATGCAATCAGCAGAGGGTATGGCATTAAAAAAACTTCCGGTAACTATATCAACTCTATCAGCAGTGTCTTTTAATACGTGGTTTTTTACGGCATTTTCCATGTCGAATAGTATCCCTTTTGACTCGGGCGATTTCTCCAGAATGGCTTTGAGCAATAAACCTTGTCCTCCGCCTACATCACAAATCGTTTCGAAAGCACTGAAGTCGTAACCTTCAGCCACAGCAGGAGCAACCATGGTTGTCATAACTGTCATATAATGATTAAAAGGATTGCCGTATTCCTGATTCGCATCAAGAAACTGAAAAAAGGGTTGACCAAAAACATGATCGAAAGCAGGATTGCCTGTTTTCAGGCAATGCTCAAAATTCATCCAGCTATCGCGCCATGGCGGTTCACCTATAAAATATGCCGAACCAAATAAACTTCCCGACGTATTCTTTAGAAAACAAAGTCCTACTTCAGTAACTGAATATTTCTTTTCAGTAATGTCCACTAAGCCAATTAGTGAAGCATATCGCAAAGTCCTTGCTAATACGTTACTATGAAGTTTACATTTTTTGGCAAGTTCATCAATTGAACTGATTCCCGAATCAATTGTTTCAAGAACCTCATTTTTAATAAGTGAATAAAGGATAAATGAATTCATCATTCCTCCCAGAATCTGAAATGCACGGAGTGGTGCAGGTACTTGATTTTCCATATTCTTATATTGTTTTCTAATCGATAATAATTTAGCTTCGGCTACAGAGGTCAATCTCATCCGGAAAAAAGTGGTCAGGGGTTAATATCTCACTCTTTCAGCACCCCCGATAATATGGTAAGGAGCTATCAGCAGCCTGGATCATTTATACATTCAGGTGCTTCGGCAGAATCCGGAATACCGTCACCATCAGTATCTGAATCTGAGTGACACCCTGCCTTGCATACTATCAATTGCTGATTACAAAATTCAATCAATTCAGGATCTAAAGAACCCCCGATACATGCGGCACAATCAGCTATGCAACTTTCCTCACATGGATTACCGGGGGGAGGGGGAGGGGGAGCATCAGAACAACTGCCCAGTAAATCTCCGTGTGCCAGGTGATTCTGAACAGCATCAGGACTTACCCATATTTCTTGTTTGTTGGCAGGGCTTCCCGGAGGAGTGTGACATATCAGAACTTTTCCCTTCTTTTGATCTTTGTCATGTTTCTCAATATGCTTTTTTCCCTTGTTCTCTTTTTGATTTTTCCCGTGGCCTGCGGCAAAGAGGTTACCATTATCAATAGACATCATTCCTTGTGAAAAAAGTCCGATAACGGTAATCAATAAAAAAGCTGCTAATTTAGATTGTGTTTTCATATTATTGATTTTAGTTTATTCTTCAATTAATTGTGTTCTGATTATATCTAATACTTTATTAAATAATTAAGACATATATTCTATTTTGTTACCATCAACCATTGTTATAATGATTTTCATGTACTTTCTATATATAAAAATATAAAAAGATATTAAAATCTTATAATTGTATTGTAAATATCATATTCTACTATTTTCTGTTCCAGGTGAAGAATCATAGAAAAGCCGGTGACTCAGACCACTTTACGCCGGAGTAAATTGACCATCCCTGGCCTGAATTAAGTGCTTGTTGTTAAAATATTTATGAAAATTGCAGTTGGACCGGCCAGATGTGGTCAAGTTGTCTGGCTTTTGCAACTATTCAAGCTTTTTATTAAATTTATCAATTCAACAACCGGACACTAATGATTAACAATAATCTTTAAAATATCATCCCAATTTCCCTGGATAATTCTTAACTTAGATTCGATTGTGAAAGTATGAGTCAGGCATAAGTAGGTGATGGGATTGTGATTCAATGTGTTGATTATTGTACTTATGTGACTTACAGAGCGAAAGCATAATTAATGAATTACTAATTTGGGATTTTGGGATACACAAAGTATACACATGTAAGTACAAAAAGTTTACAGAACATAAAATCACCCTATGAAGATCTTTTTTAAACCATACAAAAGAGAAGAAATAAAACTGATATTTTACAGGTGTACACACGGGATATTGTTGTTTACCCCTGAAATTTTCAGGGGTACAAAAGAGTTGTGGGCCATTGGGTCAGCCCTTGCCGACAGGACGTCAAAGATGATTAGATTCAGTTGGACATAGATTTAGAAAATTAAACGTTAAAAATTATGAAAACATTATTTTCAACAATCTTGATTTTACTTGTAACAACGAGTTACGCACAAAAAAACCTTGTCTCTAACAAGGAGGCAGTAAGAGTATTTATTGAAGAAGCTTGGAACAAAAAGAAATTTGATAAACTCGAATCTCTTTTGGCGGACTCAACAATTTTTCACGTAAATAACTTTTATACACCTAGCGGGAATGCTGAAACAACTACCATTTCAATAAAAGAGTGGCATGACGCTTTTCTTGATTTTAAATATGTTATTCAACAAATTATTGCAGAAGGAGATATTGTCGCAACTTATCTTCGGTTTACAGGAACTCAAAAGGCTAAGTTTATAGGTATAGAACCATTAAATAATACAATTGATGTACCGGAAATGATGTTATTTAGATTTAAGAATAATCGTATAGTTGAAATCTGGTCAGTCTGGGATATAGCTACAATGAAAGAGCAAATGTTAAAGAAGCGTTGACTCGTTCAAACACTAGGCAGACAGGTGAGAGGAAAGACAAACTAATTCCTAACTGAAAAGTAAATTGGTTTTCGTGGACAATTTTTTGACAGTTGAGCAAGCGGACTGGAGAACAAAAAAAGAAAAGGAATTTAAAAAATAAGGAGTTGGGGTTCGTTGACAGTTGAATGCACGTGGGCATAAAACCAAACGACTGAGATAAATTTAGAGTACGACTGACGAATACGAAGGAAACCCAACAGCCCACAACAAAATGTTTATGCAATGGGGTGATGTGTAAGCTATAAGTTTTTATCTTCGTTCAACGTTTGGTCACGGTGGACAGCTACGTTTTCAAAAGCCCACCACTGCAGAAACACAAACGTTGTGGGCAAGCCGTTAGATATCCTAAGCGAAAAACTATCGACAATGAAACACTAAGACAACAGGGGACAAACCGTACTATATGATTCACTAAATAAGCAAAACATAAACTAACTTAATTATGAATAAAACGAAACATCTTGGACTAATTACCTTTCTGGTATCATTATTTATCAGCCATTTTACTTTTGCTCAAGAATTAAAATATGAATTTCTGTTTGAGCTTAAAGCTGTATTGGATGCTCCAATTCAAGTTGGTAGAACCGCTTTAGGTACTAGAACTATTTATCCTGTAAAAAGTGGAACAATTGAGGGACCAAAAATTAAAGGTATAGTCTTACCAAATGGAGGCGATTGGTTATTAACCTTAGATTCAACTACTTCTAAATTAGATGTCAGAGTTGTTTTTAAAACAGAAGATGGAGAAATAATTTACACAAACTATATTGGTTATATTCATAAAAATCCTGATGATACTTATTACTTTAGGACAAATCCAATATTTGAGACTAGTTCAAAAAAGTATAGTTGGCTTAATTATACCATTGCAGTTGGAGTGGGGAGATTTATTGAGGGTGGTGTAGCATATTATGTGTATGCTATCAAATAATTAGAATTTGTTAGCGGACAGATCAAGGTTGATAATTAATTTTTCGATACCCCGACAATGAATTATACAAATAACAGCGCCAGACTAATTTTCAGAACCGGACGGAATTTTGGTTCTGACTATTATTCATTTGAGGCTGCCTTTCAATTAAAGATCCTTGACAGGATTGCATTTGAATTAAAACCCAAGTATATTAACTTTACACCAGAAACAGCTTCTTATAGAACTGCCATCACATCCTAAACAGTCTGGCGGTAACCTATAATTTTACAAATGACCTATGGGTAAAACTAATCTTCCAGAATAACACTTCGAATGATAAGATATATGTCTACGGACTTTTCGGTTGGAGGTTTAAACCACCATTCGGAAATCTTTATTTCATTATCAA
>Ga0209212_1003126_pt1 | contig 22352 bp, 14 predicted proteins | sample RifGroC2_FD_183996 | JGI IMG/M metagenome (GOLD analysis project Ga0209212, IMG submission 183996) | Groundwater microbial communities from Rifle, Colorado, USA - Groundwater C2 (SPAdes) (version 2) | ecosystem: Environmental > Aquatic > Deep subsurface > Groundwater | place: Rifle, Colorado... | reverse complement strand
TGTACGTGACATGGCAGGACCGCCGCGGCGGCAATTTCGAAACTTTCGTCAGAATGATAAGCTACACCAATAGCGGAACGGTTGATTTCGGCTACGACAATCAGGTCACGCCGACCGACGGCTGGGAATCGACGCGCCCCGACATACATTGCTATAAAGATTGGATATATATAGCCTGGAACGACCTTAGAAACGGCGTCAACGAAATATATTTCAAGAAAAGTAACGACATGGGCAACACCTTTTCGGCAGAGATCCCGATTTCCGATAACGATGGTTTCCCCTCCGAACGCCCCCGCCTCTGGGCTAACCAGACCGGCCTTTCGATCGTGTGGCACGATCTGCGAGAAAATAATTTCGAAGTTTATTATAAAATGCTCGAGCATAATCTTATAACCACCAAAACGCTGGTCAACAACAAACGCCTTTCGAAAAAAGACATTTACGATTCGATGAACCCCAGCGTCACCTGCGACGATAAGACGATCTACGTCGCCTGGGAAGACGCCGCCGACGGCGAAAAAAAAGAGATCTATTATTCGAGCTCGCCCGATCAGGGCAAGACCTTTACCGCGACCGTGATATTGACCGGCTACGCTTCGTTCGGTTTTTCGGAATCGTCCGAATATCCGAAGATAATGACGCACAATCAGAACGTACATGTGGCATGGGCCCGCAAATATTCGAATAACTACGATATTTTTTATAAGGGAACGCTAGTGAAACTTATCGCCACCACGCCTACCGCCAATTCGACTACGGCCGCGGTCAACACCGACATAATCATGGAATTTTCGAAAATGATGAATGCCGCGACGCTCCAGAACGCGATTACCGTTCTCGGCGAGCAGGAACTCGTCGCCGGCGTGCTTTCGTTTTTAAATTTTGATTCCGCGACAGGTACCGTTTCTAGAGTCAAATTCACGCCCTCGAAGCCGCTGGCGGCGAGCCGCACTTATACCGTAAGAGTGGCCGGCACGGCTAAAGACAAGACGGGTAACGCAATGGTCGGAAACGTCATGGGCGGTTTCGACGGCATCGGCGAGAACGACTTCATCTGGTCGTTCGGCACGGGTTCCGCCTCCAGGCCTAAAAGCCTGCTGCGCAATATCGTCAATTCACCGAACCCGTTCAATTATATAACCAATCCTCCCGGCACCTATTTTAATTATTCCATCGATACCGAGCAGACGATCGGCGAGGTCGTCATCAAAATATATTCGATGTCCGGCCGCCTTATCAGAACGCTGGACATGGCCAGCAGCATGAAGGGTCTCAACCAGCAATACTGGGACGGCCTGGATGAATCCGGCAACCGCCTCGCAAACGGCGTTTATCTTTATAAAATTCATGCCGATATAGGCTCTGACGAGTTCGTCGCGCGCGGAAAAATGATCGTTATGCACGAACGAAATCTGAATTGAGTTAAAACATCAATTAACGCTGCGCAATACAATATCGTTATCGATTTTTTTAAAATTTTTAGTAATTTGTATTTGTAATAGATTGTAGTAGAAACGAGGTAAATATGGCGATTTTATACCAGAAAAAGATGAAGAAGGCAAAAAGATATCGCGTCAGGATCGCGCCATGGCTTTTCGCAGCCGCGTTCGCGTGCGCCTTCATAGCGTCGGGGCTGCTTTCGCTCGCTCACGCTTACTCGAACCCTGATTTCTTCCTGAAACAGGGCGTCGGCGCGCGCCAGCTCGGAATGGGCAACGCCGGTACTGCGGTAGCCGACGACGCTTCGGCCGTGTTTTTCAATCCGGCCGGACTCGCCTATCTTAAAAATATCGAATTGACCACGATGCATTCGGAAGCGTATGATTTCGACATAAAGTACGACTATCTGAGTCTGGTGCTGCCGCTAATCCACGGCCGCGTGATAGGCGTTTCCGGCGCCGTGCTCAAAACCGATCAGATCCCCATCACCAAGGACAAGATACCCAATATCGTAAATTACGTCGAAGATAAAGAGCAGGTCACTATGATATCATACGGGCACAGAATATCGCGGCACGCCGCGGTGGGCTTTACTTTGAAAGACATCAAGCATTATCTTTACTTTAAAGAGGCCGTCGGCAGCGAAGCCGATTTCGGTTTCCTGTACAATCCCTCCAAAACGATAAGCCTTGGACTTAATCTCCAGGACGTTCTGCCCGGTGAAATGAAATGGAGTACGGGCGTCACCGATTCGATACCGCTTACCATAAGGGGCGGCATCGCGTTCAAACTTCCCGACTGGGGCTCTCTGATAACTTTCGACGCCGACAAGGTCCAGAACCGCGACGTGAAACTCAACGGCGGCTGGGAATACCAGTTCAATGAGACCTTTCTGGGACGCGCCGGCATCAATGACGGCCAGGGCACGCTCGGTTTTTCACTGATGCGCTACGGATGGCGTTTCGACTATGCTTATATGAGGGCCGATCTTGGCGAGGTCCAGCGTTTTTCGGCGACCACCCGCTTCGGCTCGTATCTTTTCGACAGCGTATGGAGACGCTTCAAACGCCCGCGCACGCCGCAGTGCGACGATCCGAACATGGAACTCACAAGTAACGCCAAATGCGATAAGATAGGCCAGGTCAACCACGACTGCGCCTCCGGCGGATGCTCTCCGGCAAAGGCCAATCCCGGCTCGAAACTTTCCGCGTATCCTTCGGCCGGCAAACGCGGCGAGGTAAAAATGGCGTTAGACGTTATGGCTCCGCAGCCGAATATAAACAAGGTCCTGGGCAAAGACGAATCGCCCGTCGTTCAGACGCCCGCTCCTGCCGGCGCATCCGGCTCAAGAAGGCTTCCCGACGAGAAGATGACCGAAGGAAATAAACTTGTGCTCGCCGGACGTTATGACGAAGCGGCAAAGTCTTTCCGCGAAGCGCTTAACATGAAGCCGAACCTCGAAGAGGCGCATACAAAGCTCGCCGGAATTTATCAGTACCAGAAATTGTACACGGAAGCTATAGAAGAATATAAGGACGCCATCGCCATAAATCCGTCGAATCCTGACAATTACATAAGCGTCGCTTCGCTTTACGCCAAGATCGGCGAGTTCGACAAGGCCGCCGAAGCGTGCGAGATAGTAATCAGAATGGCCCCCGGCACGCCCAGGGCTAAGACCGCCCAGAACCTCTACGAAACCTTTAAGCGCCAGTCTGCTCCGTCAGACGATAAATTCGTGCTTCGCGCGGACAACCTTCAGAGCCTTAACTTCGAAGAAGGCGCCGACGATCAGTTGAAACTCGACGTGACATATGAAAAGAAAACGAAGAAGAGCGTGAAGAAAGCGCCGGTAAAAAAAGCCGCTACGAAAAAGGCCGCCGCAAAAGCGTCTTCATCTAAATCGGCCAAGGCGGAAAAAGCCGTCTCTAAAAAAAGCAGCGATATCGGACGCGTGGCGGCGGCGAAACCTGATATCCTCGACGAATAAAAAGGAGATGAATGTATGAAAACAAAAAAATCCGTCGGCTTCGCTCTGGCGCTGGCCATTTCGCTATTTTTCAATATTTTCGGTTTTGCCGGCTTCGCTCAGGCTTATTCCGACGACGAACCCCTTAAAATGAAGATCGATATGGATCTGTTCGAAGAATTTCTGGATCTGATGACCGATACATTTACAGGCGCGAAATTTGAAGGCGTCGTGAAACAGACCGTCAACGGAGCCTATATGGAGTCCAAGTACACCGCTTACAGCCAGAACCTCGACTATAAGCGCATAGACATAGTTGCCGAAGGCAAAAAAGTATCTCATGTAACCACGCCCGAAAAAGTCTGGTACTATTACGAACAGTCGAATTTTGTCGCTTATTTCGCCAATAAAAAAAACGTGGCGCGTTTTAACTCGAAAGTCTATTTCGATTCGGTAATAGACGACGGCAAGATCACAAAGAGCGTTTCTGACGGCATGACGACCTATAAACTTGTCGATTACAGATATAACATCAAACAGACCTTTATTTTCAGCAATTCAACCAAAAAACTTCAGCTGCAGATAGTGGAACCGGAGGCGGGAGACAAGATAGAATCGACCTATAAAGGCTGGGAAAAGGTCAAAATCCCGAAGGACATTTTTACTTTTCCGGCGCGCGCGGCGTCTAAATGCCTCGATCAGTCCATGAAGAAACCTTCGCAGTCCGGGCGCTATGGCGTCGGAATGCTCAGAATGTTCAACCGTATTAACCGCTGAGTTAAAATATAAAAAAATAAAAAAGCGCCGCCCCGAAATTTTCGAGACCGGCGCTTTTTTTATGCTGCTGTTTTCGTTATTCTTCTTCGATTAAACTTTAGATGGTTTTGATTTACTATTTAAAATTACGAATTACGAATTATGAATCTTTAAATTACTGTTTTTTCGCTTCTAAAAGTTTCTGGTATTCTGCCTGAGCCGCTTTCATAGCTTCGAGTTCGGCGCCTGCAGCGGGTGAGCCGGCTTTAGTGTAGGCCTGATATGCGAGCGTCATTTTTTCGTAAGCGGCTTTTAAAGCGGGATCGTTTTCATCGACGGCCGCGCGGGGTGCGTTCGTGGAGGTAGCGGGGAGTTTCGATTTGGCCTGGGCGATGTAGGGGCTGTCTACGGTTATCGTTACGTTGCGTTCTTTGTAGATATCTTTATATTCGATGTGGGCGGGCTCGTAAACTTTTTCGTAATGGCCGTCGACGGTAACGGTTTTATAATATCCGTCTTTCCAGACTTTTTCGTAATGACCGGGCATCTGTTTCTTTTCGTAATGGCCGTCGACCCATACTTTTTTGTAGTAGCCGTTAACGTAGGTGCCGTCCTGGCGGTAATAAGCGTCTACGTAAATTTCTTTGTAGTAACCGTCTACATATACGTCCTGATAGCCGCCGTCAACGAATACGTCTTCGTAATGGCCGTCGACGAATACTTCTTTGTTGTAGGCGGGTACCCAGCGGTCGACATAGCCGGCGGGGACTTTAACTTCTTCTTTTACGTAATAACTTTCTTTAATAGGATAGGTGTTCTGGATGGCCTTTTCGAACATGGCGCGCGCTTCTGAGTCGCGGGCGAGTTTTTCGGCGGTGAGCCCTGATTTGCAATAAGATTCGATCATTTTAGCCGCGTCTTCCTTCGCGGATTCTCTGCTTGAATATACCTTGCCGAGGCGGGCCTGATATTCCTGCGCGGCTTTCATGTAACATTCGTAAGCTTTCTGGTAATCGCCCTTGGCGTAATATTTGTCGCCTTTCTGGAGGTTAGTTCCGATTATCACTTCGTCGCAGCCGGTCGCGATGAACATGAAAGAAACCACTATAAGAACCGAAAGTATCTTCTTCATCAGATTTACCATAGTATTTCCCCCTTTAAATTTGCCCTGAATTTAATAGATTTTCAATAATTATACATCATAAACTTGACCTTGTCAACGAAGCGCGATATATTTTTTGATTTTAATTTTCGGAGCGGTGTTTAGTATAAAAGATGAATTATAATAGAGGCCGAATAAAAAAACGATTTACTTTTCAGCGGTTTAATGATAAAATATATGCGAAAATCCCATTTTCTGCAATAATTGATTAATCAAAATACAGATACCCGATTTCAATTCTAATTTAAAAACAGGAAGGATCCCGGCGGAATTTTTATGAACTTAACGAACGCGCCCGAAGGCGCCGTGGAAAAATCAAATAATAAGCAATGCTGCCCGGCGATTTTTCTGAAGGCCGGCATTTGCGCGATTTTTTCGCTTTTAATTTTCGCATTTTATGGCGCGGGACGCCTTTCCGCCTTTGACCTGGTCGTTTTCGATAACGACGCCGCCTACCTGGGCAGCGAATATTATCTGCAGGCAAGGCATTATGAAGTGAACAAAGTGATTAACATTGATAACACCGGCGAAAACAGGATACTGGCTCCGTCATCGCTTAAATACGATAAAAAGTACAACCGTCTTCTGGTCGGCGATTATCTCAGCGGAAGAATACGCAAATATTCGCTTAATAATTTCAAATACGCGGGCGATTTCGAGATCGAAACGCCCGGAAAAAAAATCATGGGCAATCCCTCGGATATTTTCATAAGCGCCGACGGCAGGCGTTACGTGGTTACCGACCAGTTCTTCCACCGGATAGTTTTTTTCAATTCCCTCGGCATGATGGTAGATGTCATGGGATCGACGGGCGAAGCCGCCGGAGAGTTCAGCGAGCCGTGCGCTATCGATTACGCGGACGGCTATTTTTTTGTGGCCGACAAATATAACTGCAGGATATGCGTTTACAACTCCAGAGGCGCCTTTAAATATTCGTTCGCATCGAAAGGAAGCGCCGATTCTCAGTTGTATCTGCCTTCGGCGGTCAAGGCCGGTTCTTCCGGCGAAGTATACGTCTGCGACGGCGGCAATGACAGGATACAGGTTTTCGATCTAAAAGGAAAACATCTGAAAACCGTAGGCCGCCGCGGAAGATCGACGGGATTCTTCGACGCGCCGTCTGATATCTGTTTCGACTCGAACTCGAATCTTTACGTCGCGGATTTGCTCAATAAAAGGGTCCAGAAGTTCTCCCGTGACGGCGGTTTTATCTGCGAAATAAGCTCGCTGGGTTCGAGTTTTCTCTCGGAGGATTACAGGCCCGATCATTACTTTAAAATGCCCGGCAATTACGGTTCAAACGAGATAAACTTTTCGCTCGGCTCGCTCGTTTCGCCTCTTAAGATAGACGTGAACAACGAAACCGCGCATTTGTACGTCCTTGATTCCGTGCAGAAAAAAATATTCATCCTCGACTGCGATAATTTCAACAAGGGCCGCAGGCTTTATTTAGGCCATAATTTCAAGGACGCGATAAAATATCTCGGCATAGTGATGGAAGAAAATCCGTACAACCTGAACGCCTTATATTATCTGGGATTTTCATACCAGCAGGTCTACGAGTACAAAAAAGCGCGCGACTGTTACGATAAAATAATCAAATACCGAAGCAGGGGCGAGGTCGAAAAGCACGCCCGGTACCAGCTGAAAAAAATAATCGCCGCCCATCCGCCGGGTTATTTCGAGGCCGCGGACGAAGAAGAAATTCTTGAAAAAAAGCGCGCGGAATATGTGTCATCGTACGGTAAATATTTTCAGATGAGCGGCGAAATAACGGCTTTCGACAGGAGGCGGCTCGAATACTTCGCGAAGTACGGCATCAAGCCGCCGTCAACCGCTGAAGTGAAACTCGAAGACGGTGAAGAAGGCTATGAAGAATACTAATTCAGAACTGAAGGCGTTTTAACGTATATGAAAAGAATTTTATTGATAGGCGAAAACATATCCCGAAGCCTCTCTCCGGCCATGCATAACGGCGCGCTGGATTATCTCGGGCTTTCGGGCGAGTACCGATATGAACTTATGCCGGTCGCGCCGCGGAACTTCGACGCGGAGATAAAAAAAATTCTTACATCCGCAGATGTTCTGGGTTTCAACGTGACCGCGCCTTATAAATGCGAAATTATAAGATACCTCGACGAAACCGAACAGTTCGTGCAGAAATGCGGCGCGTGCAATTACGTTAAAAAAGAGAACGGCCGCTGGCACGGCAAAAATACCGACGGGTATGGTTTCATAATGCCGCTGGCGAAGATGGGGCTCGGCACGGAGTCGAAAAAGGTAACGATCATGGGGGCGGGCGGCGCGGCGCGCGCGGTAGTCCTTCAGCTCATAAATAACGGCGCCGCATCGATAACGATAATCAACCGCAGCCCGGAAAAAGCCGCCGTCTTAAAAAGCCACATATGCGCGGCTTCCGGCTTTGATCCCGAAAAATTTATAATATATTCATATCTTGAATTGCAAAAAGATAAATTTAGTAGTATAATGATAGCCAGCGATATAATCGTCAACGCGACTTCGGCGGGTTCGGGAGAAAACAGGTTACCGGTCCTATTTAACGCCGAAATGTTTAATAAAAACCAAATTATTTACGATTTATCTTATGTAGACAAAGCCGGCGACGATCTTAAAGACAGCGCGAAAAAGGCTTCGGCAGTTTATATCGACGGAAAAGAGATGCTCATGTACCAGGGCCTGGTCTCGTTCGTGCAGTGGACCTCGAAAAAACCGCCGACCTGGCTCCTCAGAAAGATCGTCGGCGAGCAACTCGATAAAGTGAAGAGTTGAGAACGGAGAGTGGAGAGTTAAGGGCTTTTGATTATTGAAGGTTATTTTTAATTTTTTCCGGCATGAAATTATTAAAATATCAAAAATCCACAGTTCTCCACTCTTAACTATCCACTCTCAACTGAAATTTTGATTGGTTAATTATATTTTTTATAAATTTTAAGTTAATTAAAACTTCGGAGGTATTATCAGATGGTCGAACCAAAAAAGCGGCTAAGGCTGGGCGATGCCCTGCTACAGGACGGCCTCGTTAACGAAGAGCAGCTTCAGAAGGCGCTCGAAATTCAGAAACAGAGCGGAAAGCGCCTCGGCGCCGTGCTCGTTGAAATGGGCGTTGTCACCGAAAACGATATCGTGACCGTGCTCGGAAAACAGCTCGGCATTCCCTACATCAATCTTTCGAATTATCTCATCGATCCAGCCACCGTCAGGATCATCCCTGAAAACATAGCGCGCCGCCACCAGCTGATACCGATCAACAAGGTCGGAAACAAACTCACGGTCGCCATGGTCGACCCGCTCAATATTCTTGCCATCGACGACATCCAGTTCATGACCGGGCTCGTTGTAAAGCCCGTCGTCGCCACTTCCACCGATATAAACGAGGCCCTCAACAACGCCTACGGCAACGAAGGCAAGATGGACGAACTCATGGAAGATCTCGGCGACATCGGTAAAGACGCCAACGAGGGCGGCGACCTCGGCAACCTCGAAGAGCTCGACGAGAACGACGCGCCTATCATACGCCTGGTCAACCTTGTCATTTCAAACGCCGTTACCGAAGGCGTTTCCGACATACACATCGAACCCTTCGATAAAGATATCCGCATAAGGTACCGCCTCGACGGCGACCTTCGCATAAATATGGAGCCGCCCAAAAGGGCGCAGGCGGCCATCACATCCCGCGTCAAGATCATGTCCCAGCTCGATATCGCTGAAAAACGACTGCCGCAGGACGGCCGCATAAAGATCAAGGTCAACAACCGCCCGATCGATCTTCGCGTCGCTACCATCCCCACGGTCTGGGGCGAAAAGATAGTTATGCGTATTCTCGATCAGAGCAACTTGAAACTCGATCTCACCGATCTCGGCTTCGAGCCCAGATCGCTCGAAAAATTCATGGCCGCCATCGCGATGCCGAACGGAATCGTCCTTGTCACGGGTCCTACCGGTTCCGGCAAGACAACGACGCTCTATTCGGCGCTTCACACGGTCAATCAGATCGACGTCAACGTTATGACCGCCGAAGATCCCGTCGAATATAACTTGCACGGCATCAACCAGGTGCAGTGCAAAGCAGAAATAGGCCTCACATTCGCCGCCGCGCTCCGTTCGTTCCTCCGTCTCGACCCCGACGTAATAATGGTCGGCGAGATACGCGACTTCGAAACGTGCGAAATCGCTGTCAAAGCATCGCTCACGGGCCACCTGGTTCTTTCGACGCTGCACACCAACGACGCGCCTTCGACGATAGGCCGACTCCTGAACATGGGTATCGAGCCCTTCATGGTCGCGACCTCACTCATTCTCGTGCAGGCGCAGCGTCTGGTTAAGGTCATCTGCAAAGACTGCAAAATCGAATATAAGCCGAAGCCCGACATATTGAAGGCCCTCGGCATAACGCCCGAACTGCTCGTCAAACTCGAGCTTCCGCACCTCAACCTCAAAAACCTGCTCTTCTACAAGGGCAAGGGCTGCGAAAAATGCGGCGGCAAGGGCTATAAAGGCCGCGTCGGAATTTACGAAGTTATGGCCGTGAGCGACAATCTCAGGCGCATGATCCTCGACCGCGCGTCGACGCTCGAATTGAAAGAGGCCGCGCACAACGAAGGAATGCTCACGCTGCGCGAATCGGCCATAAGAAAAGTTCTGCTCGGTAAAACCACCGTCGACGAAGTTTTTGCCGTTACCGCTTAAAAAAATAACGCAAATAACTCGAAAACACTTAATTTTATCATTAAAATTTGTTATAATTAGATTAGGATATATCATAAGGAGGAATTTCAGGTGTTCATCTTAAACGATCTTCTCAACCTGGTTGTCGACAACGACGCGTCCGACCTTCATCTCACAGTCGGTACGCCGCCGGTAATCCGCGTTGACGGCGATCTCATCGCCACCGACCTCGACGTATTGACGCCGATGGATACTCGCTCGCTGGTCTACAACATGCTCACGGCCGAACAGCAGAAAGAGTTCGAAGAAAAGTGCGAGCTCGATATTTCATACAGCGTCCACGGCTTCGGGCGATTCAGGGTCAACATATACAGGCAGCGCGGCTGCATAGGAGCGGCTTTCCGCGTAATACCCTCGAAGATACCCTCGCTCGACGAATTAAAACTTCCTCCTAAAGTAGCCGATTTCGCGCGCCTTCCGAAGGGAATAGTCCTTTTCACCGGTCCCACCGGTTCGGGCAAATCGACATCGCTCGCCGCGCTTATCAACCTTATCAACCAGGAACAGCGCGTCCATATTATGACGATAGAAGATCCCATAGAATACCTGCACTACCACAAAAAATCGATCATCAACCAGCGCGAACTTCACGTCGATACGATGTCATTCGCCGAATCGCTCCGCCACGTTCTGCGTCAGGATCCCGACGTCGTTCTCATAGGCGAAATGCGCGACCTGGAGACCGTCGAATCGGGCCTTACGCTCGCCGAAACCGGCCACCTGGTCTTCGCCACCCTTCACACCACCGACGCGCCCCAGACCATAAACCGTATCATCGATATATTCCCGCCGTATCAGCAGCAGCAGATCAGAACGCAGCTTTCCTTCGTTATCCAGGGCGTCATCGCCCAGCAGCTTCTGCCTCTCGCTTCGGGCAAGGGCCGTATCCCCGCCATCGAAATACTCACGCTTACCTCCGCCGTTCAGAACTTGATACGCGAACAGAAGATACACCAGCTCTACACGGTAATGCAGACATGCCAGAACGTCGGAATGCAGACATTCGAACAGTCTCTCGCGGGCCTTTTCTTCAAAGGACTTATCACCATGGAAGAAGCCATCTCCAGAACGCTCTATCCCGAAGAACTCCAGCGTATGCTTAAAGCGAGAACCATGTAATTATTCCACTGCTTTGTTTTTTTGCGAAAGGAGGCTATTATGCCAAGATTTTCATATACCGCCCGTAACTTTGACGGCAAGGTCGTTACCAACGACATGGAAGGCGACTCAAAAGAAGCGGTGATCGCGAAGCTGCGCGAGCGCGGCTACTTCGTCACCCAGATCAAGGAAAAGGGCAAAGAATTCCAGTTATTCCAGCGCAAGATCAGCTCTACCGAAATATCGATTTTCGCGCGCCAGTTCGCAACGATGATCGGCGCGGGCGTTCCTCTTGTGCGCTGCCTCACGATTCTAGGCCAGCAGTGCGAAAACCCCCGTTTTCGCGACATCATAAACAAGGTCAGGCAGGACGTCGAAGCCGGCTCCAACTTATCCAAGTCGCTCGGCGCCCATCCTAAGGTATTTTCCAATTTGTTCGTCAACCTTGTAAAAGCGGGCGAAGCGGGCGGTATCTTAGAAGAAATTCTTTCACGTCTCGCAAGTTACCTCGAATCGAGCGAACAGCTCCGTCAGAAGGTCAAAGGCGCCATGACATACCCGGTCGTCGTGTCCGCTATCGCCTGCCTCGTCGTCATATTCCTCATAGTATTCGTTCTGCCCACGTTCGAAACGATATTCCGCGATATGGGCGACGCGAAACTGCCTCTTCCGACAAGGCTGCTCCTCGGCCTTTCGGCGTTCATGAACCAGTATTTGATCTTAATAGTAATAGGCGCCGCAGCGGGTTTCATCGGCATTAAAAAGTTCTTCGAAAGCGAACGCGGCATACGCCTTTTCGACACCAACATATTGAGGGTCCCCGTAATCGGTATGCTGCAGAAGAAGGTCGCCGTCGCTAAATTCACGCGCACCCTCGGCACGCTGATCGCCTCAGGCGTTCCCATATTGCAGGCGCTCGAAGTTACCGCCGACACTGCCGGCAACGTCGTCATAGCCGACGCGGTCAATAAAACGCGTGCGTCCATCCGAGAAGGCGAATCGATCTCCGAGCCTCTGAAGGCCTCCACAGTTTTCCCGCCGATGGTCGTGCAGATGATCGCCGTCGGAGAAGAAACCGGTGAGCTCGACAAGATGTTGACCAAGATAGCCGACTTCTACGATCAGGAAGTCGACACCGCCGTAAAAGGCTTGACGTCGGTCATCGAGCCTATAGTCATCGTGTTCATGGGTATCGTAATAGGCGGTATCGTTATGGCCATATTCATGCCGATGCTTGAACTCGTCAACACGGGCACGAAGTAAAAAGTGCATAACGAATAGTGCATAGTTTTAAAAGAGAACAGAGAATAGAGAACAGAGAATAGAGAACGGACAGGGATCTTTGATATAATTAAACTACGACCTATAACGAAACGAAAAACGAATTATCAGCGTTTTTTAATTGTTATATATTAATAAACAATATTAGATTTTTATAAATTACTAATTCATGATTTTTTAATATTCCCTGTCCGTTCAATGTTTTCGGGTCTCCGGGCCCCGCGGCTGCGAGGGTTTTTGACAAAATAAAAAATAATTTCCGTTTACCATTGACAAAGACTTAGGTGTTTGTTATAATTAAAATAGAGTAGGGGAAACTCTAAAATTTTAGAAAGGGGGAAGTTCTATGATGAACAATGTCAGAACTAAAAGCGGCGCAGGTTTCACATTAATCGAACTTATGATTGTTATCGCGATTATCGGAATTCTCGCTGCTATAGCAGTTCCTAACTTTAACCGCGCACGCGCGCAGGCGAAGAAAAAATCATGCGTCGCCAACATGAAGACTATCGAAGGTGCCGTCGAATTATACCAGATGGAAAACGGTACCCAGGGTAACCTGACTCCTCAGCAGCTCCAGACGAATGGCTATCTCAAATCAGAACCGAAATGCCCTTCCGACACGGCTACTTCCTATTCGATCACTATCGGCGCTGGCACAGGCGCAATGACCGATGTAGAATGCAAAGCCGGCGGCACGTACGCACACGGCAAGCTGAGCCTCCAGGAAACCACCGACAAGACCAAAGGTCTGTAATCATCAGCTAATATTTTTTCATAGCTAAATAACTTAAAGCGGCATCTTAGGGTGCCGCTTTATTTTTACGGCTAATTTCACAGTTCTAAAGTTAATAGTTTAGGGATTTGGATAAAATAATATGCGCCTTAACGGAAAAATTATTGTAATTGCATCCATAATTTTTATTTTTGCGTACAACCTCCACATTTATCCCTGGATGATGGACGATGCTTTCATATTTTTCAGATACGCTGAAAATTTCGCGTCGGGCGAAGGATTCGTCTATAATCCGGGTGAGTGTGTCGAGGGCTGCACGTCTTTTTTATGGATGCTGACGCTCGGCGCGGTTGCGCTTTTTAAATTTGACCTGCTGGTCTTTTCAAAGGTTTTGAACGCTATCCTGGCCTGTCTTGTTATAATCCTTGCCGCCGGATCGCATAAATATATCCGTTGCGTCCCGCCCGAAGGCGCGGCCGCCGCCGCTGCCCTTACCGCCGCCTGCGGAGCTTTCGCCCCGTGGCTTTCATCCGGCATGGAGGTTGTCCTGTTCTCGTTTTTGATACTTTTTGCGTTTTTTTATTCCACGGGGGCGAAAAAGCCCGTCGAATACGGCGTCAGCGGCGTCTTGTGCGCGCTGGTTGTCATGTGCCGGCCGGAAGGCGTTTTTCTGGTGCTACCGATATTCGTTTTTCATTATATAAATCACTTTCACCGCCGTGACCGAGGTTTTTACATTTCGTTATTCAAATTCGCGTATGTTTACGCGCCTTATTTTCTCTGGCGTCTCTGGTATTACGGCGGTTTGATGCCGAACACCGTCCGCGCTAAGGTCGGGTTCGGTTATAGCCAGGCCGCGCGCGGGGCGGAATATTTTTTCGATTATTTTTTACTTGCCGCGCCTCTTTTGTTATTTGCTGCGGCGGCCGGATTTTATATTTTTTCAGATCTGAAAAAAAACGCGCGGGATGAAGCCTGCGGCGTTAGTTTTAACGGGGATGAGGCCGCGGCCGGCGCATCCAAACTTGCCGTTTTATATGCATTTGTGATTTTGAATATAATTTTCGTTATCGCGGCCGGCGGCGATTTCATGTACGGGTTCCGTTTTTTCGCCCATCTCACCGCGCCGATCGCCATACTCGCCGTTTTTGCGCTGGAAAAAATCTTCGCCGCCAGGCGTTATTTTGTGACCGCGTTGATCTTCGTTATCTCCTACGGCCTGATACAGTTTTTCGTCCATCCCGAAATTTACGGCATATCCAATTCGAGCCCGGTCGATTTCGGCCGTGAGGCGGGCTTTTTCTTAAAGACGGAAGGCCGGCCGGACGCGGTCCTCGCGATAAACACGGCGGGAATAATCCCGTACTATTCGAAACTGAAAACCATCGATATGCTGGGACTGACAGACGTACATATCGCCTCGGCCGCAGTCGAGAACTTCGGGGCGGGTCCGGCCGGGCATGAAAAGGGCGACGGCGGCTACGTGCTGCAAAGACGGCCCGATTTCATAGTGTTCGGCAATTTCGAAGGCTCGAAAACGCCCATATACCGCTCAGATCGTCAAATCTTTGAAAGCGCGGCGTTCCAGTCCGGCTATGAAGCGAAGGTGCACAGAATAACCGCCGGCGTCAGGCGCGGCGGCGTGGATGAAAGATATTTCCATTATTTCGAAAGAAAAAAAGATTGGCCTTTTTAAAACAGCCCCGGCGGACTAAAGGTCGATCGAATAGTCTATATTTTTAAGCACCGTCAAAAAATCCTGCTTGTCGGCTCCCTCATAAACAGGCGAGCTGATCTTCAACTTGTCTTTGTTGAGGTTGAATCCGCAGTGGAACTTGCTGAAGTCGTAAATCCGATTGGGCACTATATCTTTTTTTGATACGATGTCGAGCCGGTTAAGGTTCATGAACCTTCCGTTCTTCATGACGGCGGATCCGGTAAGGCCGTCGGTCTGCTTGTCTTTGGCGTTATAGACGCTTTTAAAATTAACGTTGAGCATTCCCTGGATATATTTCGGCAGCCTCGGGTTCTGATAGTGAATGTCGTCAAGGTTGATATTTTCAGCGTTGAAGCTCATAACGCTGGCGAGAGAAAAACTCGCGAAATCCGACTTGAAATCGAGGCGCGCGTCGCCGGCGAGCAATTTAAGTTTGCATATGCCGTTGATGATGGTGTTCTGCACGGTAAAATAAGCGTTAAGATCCGCGACCTTAATGAAGAGCTCCACGTATTTGTTGTCGAAATATCTTACGACGCCCTCCGCTATACTGAAGTTTCCGGTGATCACTTTTTTCTGCGACAGATGTATGTCGCCGTATAAATTTCCGGATATCGAAACGGGCACGGAACGGTACAGGAAAGACAGCAGCAGTATTTTTGACGCGCCGCGCAGGGCGAAATCGAAGGTATCCAGTTCGAAGGCTCCCGTCTGCGTATCGTAGTCGAAATTGATCCCGCCGTCGACATTTTCGATGTTCAGACTGAAAGGAAGCGGGTACAGCGAAATATCGGGATGGCTCAGCTTGAGTTTGAGCTCGCTCGAAATTTTTGCGCTTCCGTCGGAGCTGATCTTAAGTTCGAGCTTTGATTTGCTCTGGGCCTGTATCCTGGATATGAAATTCAGGAATTCGTAAGAGGATTTTCCGGCGATTATTTCAGAAAAATCGATATTTTGCACCCTGACGTTGAATACGTAATTCTTCAGCGATTTTTTCGAAAATGACGCCGTGAAAAAAAAAGGGACGTTACCGATGAAGCCGTACGATTCGCTGAATTCAATGCTTTCTTCGCCGAGCGTAAAATTGCCGCCGGCGTCGCTGATTTCTATGACTTCATTTTTGACGGGAAGCGACAGCTTGCATTTCGAAAAAGTTCCATTCCCGCGGAAACCGCCGTCACGTGATAATTTTAACGTTACGCTCAGCCTGCCGCTGCTCGCGTAGGAGATCAGTTTTTCTATTTCGTTCTCGTTGAAGATCATATATTCTTTGACTTCAGTTACGGGTATTTCAGAAAAATTGATGCTTATGTCCCCGCCGCCGCTGATTTGAGAAATATCGCAGACGCCGTTGATACCGACTTTAGAACTCATGAGGCTGCCGGCGATATCGTTGAAGGATATCTTCGAATTTATGAAATTCAGTTTTCCGCTGATATTGTTGATGTTTTTATAACCGGCGTCGCCCTGAAGCATGGCGTTAGACAGGTTCAGCTCGGCGTAGGTCTCGGGATTGTCCAGCGCGCCTTCTATTTTGATGAAAATTTTAGCGTAGCCGGAGGGCGAATAGCGCGAAAGGAAATTTTTGAATTTTGAAAATATGGCGGAAAAATATGAAAGGTCGAACTGCGAGGACAGGAATTCTACCGAAAGGGAACGGCTCTTAAAGTCAATGTAACCGGAGAGTCTCGGGGCCGCTTTATTTTCGCCGGCGCCGCCTGCTGAAGCGGCGTCTTCGACGATAAGCCGGCCGTCGAGGATCTTAAAGGTGAAATCTGATTTAAGAAGGCATTTAAAAGGCAGGTATATAAACGAAAAATTCGCCGCCCGTCCGCTTATATCATAAAAAGAGGTGAAATTGGACAGGTCGGATTCAGGGGTTTTGAACGTCAGGTCGATCTCGGCGGTGTTCAATTCGAAATATTTCGACTTTATCCTGTTTTTGAATAACTGAAGGGGAAGCGCCCGCGATGTGAAAACAAATCCGCCGCCTGCCTGCGCGGCGAGCGAGATCTCGGAACTCGAGCCGCCGAAATCCATTTTTGCGGATGCGGAAACAGGCGCAGGCCCGGCCCCGGACAGGTCGTATTCGCAAACGGCGCCGTCCATTTTAAATGTCGCGTCGAATGAAAAATTAAAGAAGCCGTCGCCGGTGAAAGGGCCTTCAAAGCGGATCTTCGCCCGCCCCACTCTTAAGCCGGATTCGCGAAGCTTTGCAGAAAGGGATTTTAAAAATTCATCGCCCGAGGCGTAGGCAGCCGCCGCATCCGTTCCGCTCAGGGTGATAACGGCGTCGCAGGTGTAAATGTTAAGCAGATTGCGGACGGTCTCAAAATTCAGGGTTATATCATCGGCTGTAACGGCGGCGCCGCCAGGCTGCTTTAGCTGAGCTTTGTTCAGTCTGATCGAGGCGTTATAGAAAAAAGACGACTTTCCGGCGGCGAAAACGTTCTTCAACGATGCGCCGAGGCCGCTGAGCCGGTAAAAAAAAGAAAGATATGCCAGAATCAGCAGCGCCAGCAGTATAAGGGACGCGGGAATAACCGCATGTCTCGTAAGTGTCCGCTTTAAGTCCGTCCATTTTAACATAGTGCTAAAATATAACAGTAAAATTATTATTTGTCAATTTTTAATTTTTATGTTATAATCCTTTCCATTATGAACGAATCTAATCCATTAAACAATCTGGTCAATTTCGCCCTCGACTCGAACAACGGAGTTTACAAGAGCGCGCTGACGCACATAATAGTCTGCCAGTGCGCCGTAGCTGCCTCTGATTTCGACCGCGTAGTCAGCTCCGTCGAAAACATGAGGGCGCTGAAATCTTCCGACGAGGAATGCGCAAGACTTCTCGTCGACATAGATATGATCGTCAGCGACAAGGAATGGACCTTTTCGGATTACAAGCAGAAGAACCTGCTCGCAAAGATCAGCCGCTATTTTGAATTCTGCTATGAAAACGTCTCGCTGAATATTCAGAACGCGAAGTTTGCTTCGCTGTACCTTGATTTCGTCAGAAGCAGGCTCGAGATGGAGTTCGGGTACTCATACCTGGCGCTGGCCCGTTATTACATGGCGGCGGCCGATTACGAACTCGTTTTCAGCATAATCGAAACGGTCATTAATAAATTCCCTGACTCCAAATACGAGTATCTGGCGCTTTGCGACCTGCTCGAGATATATAAAATGGAATACCAGTCGCTCGAGCGCAACAACGAAGAGTTCGGGCCTATCATCGAAAAGATAGTGCAGATACTGCTTTACATACTTAAAAGTTATTCTTACCAGCCGCGCTCGTTCTATACCATCATCAAATTCGCATACATCGTTTTCAGGTTCGAGAGGGGCGTCACGTCGCTTTCGTTCTATGAAAAACTCTCCGAGGTCTATAACGAGGCGATATACGAAGAAGAGATAAAACTCGAATTCGTAAATTACTATATCGGGCGCGCCAAATATAAAGACGCCATAACCTATTTGAACGAATACGAGAACATCTTCAATAAAACCACGCGCAGAAGCGTTATCAACTTATATAAGTTTGAATGCCATATTTGCCTTAAAGACACCATAAACGCTCAAAATATCTATAAGGCCGTCGACGAGAAGAACTATAACGAAAATAACGAGGCGCTCATAAAACTTTACCATCTCACGGCCCGTTACGCTGTCATTCTTGAAGAGGCCGGCTGCGTCAGGGACGCTACAACCGTATATGAAAAAATTTACAAGAGCGTTCCTCTGAAAAAACTTAAAGAAGATGCGCTTTATAAGCTGGTCACGCTGAATATCAATTTTTACTTCGACAGCAGGGAAAAAATGCCCGACGAAATAAAGAACATTGCGCGTGGCTATTGCGTGAGTTTCATGGGCAAGTATCCGAAATCGCCGAAGGCCGAAGAGATAAAACTCATATACGACGGCTTGAACCTCAATTCGGGCGTTAAACCGGAATTTACCTCCGTTCAGGCTGCCGCACAGGCCGGCGCGCCAGGCATGCAAAAAGAAGTTTCGACGGCGAAAAAGGAAGAGCCGGCCGCGAAAGAAAAGTTTGACGCGCGTGAGCGCAAAAGCGCCGTGTCCGCAGGCATAAAATCCCCGGTCGCCGAGATCAAAACGGGCGGCTCTATCAAGATATCCGGCGGCGCCGATAAAACGCGCGGCGTCGAACGCAAGTCCGTTGTTTCGGACCGGCCGCTTACGGTAAAAGTTAAAAATCAGACGGCGTCGGACGCCGTGAGTGAAATGCCGGACAATAAAGCCGGAAGCCTTAAAGACGACAGCGCGCGCCTTGGCTCGCCGCTCGAAAAGAAGGCGATGAAGCCGGAAGGTTTCGACTACGTAAAGTTTATTTTATATTCAGCCGCCGTGGCGGTTTATATGTATGTTTTTCTTATGCTTCCCGTCACATCGATTACCGTTTTTTATTCGAAGATGCTTCTGAGTTATTTTCCCATACTCATGCTGACGGGCCTGCTGCTTTTCTCTCTTTTTAAAAAGATGAAGATATTCGAGTGAGTTTATGAACAGCACGCTGTACATTTTTCACAGGGCCTATTCCCTGGAGGCGCCGGGCCATTTTTACGGCGGCATAATCGCGGACGGCAACGGCGTCATTCAACGCTGCGTCGATTCGCGGGAGGCCGCGGCGATAAAAAATTCCGGCCGCAAAGACATTCAAATATTCGATTTTTCCGATCATTACTGCCTGCCGGGTTTTTTCGATTCGCACACCCATTTCATGCAGACCGGCTACAACTCCATGGCGGTCCGTTTCGAATCGTGCCGCTCGGTCGCTGAAATGAAGGAACTGCTGTCTGAAAAGATAAAAAAAGCCGCAAACGGCGGAGGCGCCGCCGCCGGATTTTTCGGAAAAACTCTTATAGGCCATGGCTTCGACGAATCATTTTTCTTCGAAAAGCGCATGCCCGGGCGCGCCGATCTCGATTCCGTCTCAACGGAAGTTCCTATTTTTATAAGCCGTGTCGACCATCACAGCTCGGTCTTCAATACTGCTTTTATGAAACTGTACCCCGATTTTTTCGCTAAAGTCGATAAAAAATCTATCGAAACGGGCATTTTGAGGCAGGCGCCGAACTACAGGATAAAAGGCATGCTGATAAACGATTTCGACGAAGATATCAGGCGCGCGGCTTACGAAATATCTGAAAAAAAGGCCCTGTCCGCCGGCATAACTTCCTTATGCGCGCTCGAGGGCGGGGCGATATCGGGCGCGAACGACGTTTACTTCGTCGACGCGGTCGTAAAAAAAGGCGTCAATAAGTTAAATCTGATATTATTCGATCAGTCGGGCGATTTCGGGAGGGCGGCCGAACTCGGCCTCGGACGCACCGGCGGGTGCCTTCTTGTCGACGGTTCGTTCGGCTCGAAGACCGCGGCGCTCAATTCGCCATACGCAAACGACGGCGGCAACCGCGGCGCGATGTACCTCGATGAAAAATTCATGGCGCCGTTCATAGAAAAAGCGCAAATGAACAACCTTCAGGCGGCATTTCACGCCATCGGCGACGAGGCCGTGAACCGGCTTTTGAACTGTTATGAAAAAGTATTGAAAAAATGCGGAGGAAGCGTTAAAAATATTCTCCGGCACCGTATCGAGCATTTCGAAATGGCGTCCTCCGCCGATATCAGGCGCGCGGCCGAACTCGGAATAGTTCTGTCCATGCAGCCGGTGTTCGAAATGCTCTGGGGCGGGCGAAACGGCATGTACGCCGAAAGGCTCGGCTTAAAGCGCGCTATGAAAACCAACAGGTTCGCATCTATTATCAGGGCCGGCGCTGTGATCGCGGGCGGCTCCGATTCGGACGTCACTCCAATGTCGCCGATCGCGGGCATTCACGCACTCATGAACCTTCCGAATGAAAGCGAGCGGGTCGGAATTTTCGAAGCCGTTTCCATGTTCACTAAAAACGGCGCGTACGCAAATTTTCAGGAGCGCGATCGCGGAAGCCTCTCGGCCGGAAAGCGGGCCGATCTTACTATAATCGATAGCGATATTTTCACGGCCCCGACGGATAAAATAGACGAAATAAAGATATCGGCCGTCGTGGTTAACGGCGAACTCCGCCGCGTGAACGAAAAGACGAAACGGCCGCCGCGCGTTAAAAGATAGGCGTCGCGGCGAATATTATGAAAAGGTGATATTTTCGATGTATAATGAAAACACCGTCAGAAAGTATATAGAAATGGCTCTGGACGAAGATCTGTCGGCGAACGGCGATGTGACCACCGACTCCATCGTGGCCGAAATCAGCGTATCTGAAGCCGCCGCGCTTTTCAAATCCGACGGCGTTCTCGCCGGGCTCGATTTCGCTCTGATGGTCTTCGACGTTCTGGCGGTCGCCAAAAGATGCGATAAGATAGAAGTTCTGCAGAGGCTCGCGGACGGCTCCGCGGTAAAAAAAGGCGAGACCGTCCTTAAAATAAGCGGACCGACGCGGCTTATACTGACAGGCGAGCGGACCTTTCTCAACATTGTTCAGCGCATGAGCGGCATCGCCACCGCTGCAAAAAAAATGTCTTCCATGGTAGAAGGGTTCAAGGCTAAAATAGTCGATACGCGAAAAACGACGCCTAATTTCCGCGTCTTCGAAAAGGCGGCCGTGGTTATCGGCGGCGCGTCGAACCACCGTTTCGGGCTTTTCGACGGCGTACTGATAAAAGACAACCATGTAGAGGCCGCCGGTTCGATCGCAGACGCGGTCAGGCTGGCGCGCGAGAAGGCCCATCATCTGCTGAAGATCGAGGTCGAAACCAGGAATATCCGCGAGGTTGAAGAGGCGCTCGCGGCCGGTGCCGATATTATCATGCTCGACAACATGATCGCGCCGGATATGAAAAAGGCGGTTAAACTGGTCGCGGGACGCGCCCTGTGCGAGGCGTCCGGCGGCATATGCGAACAAAATCTTGTTGAAACAGCCGAATGCGGCGTGGACCTCATTTCGGTCGGCGCTATCACTCATTCGGCCAGGCCCATGGATATAAGCCTGAAAATTGTAAAAACGGTAAAACTCTGATATAAGGATCGCTGGCGCAATGAATAATACCGCGGTAACGCTTCAAACTTCAAAAAAAATCCTGATTTTTTTATATGTGATATGCATATTCGTTTTTTTATTTATGTCGCTCTTTTTTCTGCACATTAAAAGCGAATATTTCAGGAAGAGCCTTGATGCGCGGCTCGCATCGGCTTTGAGCTATAACGGCGTCGTCAGGGCGTCCTACGAAGCCATCGACGGCGACCCGCTCGCGAAGATCGATCTTCTGGGCCTGAGCGTCAGGCCGCCGGAAAACGCGGCAGGAAAATCAAAGTGGTTTTTCACTTCGAACAGGGCGACGCTCTCGCTGCATCCGCTTTCGCATATTTTCAGTTATCTGACGCGCTCGGGCATTCCGGCTGAATTGAATTTTTACGCCAGCCGCCTGG
>Ga0209212_1003124_pt1 | contig 22354 bp, 20 predicted proteins | sample RifGroC2_FD_183996 | JGI IMG/M metagenome (GOLD analysis project Ga0209212, IMG submission 183996) | Groundwater microbial communities from Rifle, Colorado, USA - Groundwater C2 (SPAdes) (version 2) | ecosystem: Environmental > Aquatic > Deep subsurface > Groundwater | place: Rifle, Colorado... | reverse complement strand
TGTCGGCCAGGGCGATGCTGACAGATCAATAGACGAAACCCTGAAACTGGGCTGGAAGATTCTGTCAATACTGCCAAGTACAGAACTTATAAGGATAAGAGAGGAGTTTGTGGAAAAATATTATACTGGTTGACGCTGAAAAATGCCCACCTGCTATGTCAGTTAAAGCACGGTTGAAACCGTGCCTACAGAAAATGTAGGAACGAATTTATTCGTGCGCATTGCGGTGCAAGCCCTTGTCCTTCCTTGCATCTGGGCGATTTTTGAGCGTCAATAAGAGCATCACGGTTTCATAGAGGAAGATACTTTGGAAAAATTTTCACCTACAAGGATAAATCTGCTGCTTCTCAATACGCAGATTTCTGTGTTAAAAAGCGGGGCGAGGCTTTTAAGGAGCAAGAGAGATGCCCTGATGAAGGATTTTTTCCGGTATATTGAAGAGTGTCTGGATCTGAGGTCAAGGCTGAATTCGCAGATGAAGGACTCAACCCGCAAGCTGCAGTTTGCCAGAGCGTTTCTCGGCGACACAATCTTTTCAACAGCGCATGCGTCAAAAAGGGATATATCCCTTGATATTAAAATAAAAAATGTCTGGGGAATAAATATCCCGGAGATAGAAAAGAAGGCATTTGTCAGGAGTATGGATGCAAGAGATATATCGCCCATTGGAGAAGGGATGTTGGCAACCGACACTGCAAAGAATTTTGAAAAGGCAGTGGATGCTATTGTTTCCATTGCATTAAGTGAAATAAGGCTTAAGAGGATAGGTGAGGAGATAAAGGCTGACACGAGGAGGATAAATGCCCTTGAAGAACTGGTTATGCCTTATATAAGAGATAATATAAAAGCAATAGAAAGGGTTCTTGAAGAAAGGGAGAGGGAAGGTATATACAGGCTGAAGAGATATAAACACGTGAGAGGAACAGGCTACTTTTTTTGTAAAAAAGTTGCCTGTCCCTTTAGGAGCCGTGCGGGTAAACCATGAAGACTTTGACCTGCAAAATTCTTTATGATATAAGTTTCAGATAGAAGTAAAGCAGAAGGGGGTATTTACTTGATGACGATAGTTGATAAAGATATAAGTAAAAATCAAGAAGAAGAGGCAAGTTTTGCAAACCTCTACGAAAGCAGTCTTAAGCAAAGCATTAAGGAACTGGAAGCAGGAAAGGTTATTAAAGCCAGAGTTGTAAATGTCAGTTCTGATACAGTGCTTGTTGATATAGGATACAAATCAGAGGGTCGGGTTTCTTCCAGAGAGTTCATTGGTGAAAACGGAAATGTTGCAGTAAAAATCGGTGATGAGGTCGAACTGCTGCTGGAGAAAGAGGAGGATGATAACGGCTATCCTGTTTTGTCCAAGAAGAGACTAGATGAGATAAGGACATGGGAATCAATAGAAAATGCTTGTGTTAAAGGCGGCATAATAGAAGGTAAAATAACAAACAGGGTAAAGGGTGGTTTTCAGGTAAAACTTAAAGGGGTGACTGCTTTTCTGCCTGGTTCACAGGTAGATATTGCACCCGTAAAGGACTATGACAGATTTGTGGGCAAACTACTTGATTTAAAAGTATTAAAATTTGACATGGAAAAGTTAAATGTTATTGTATCTCACCGCGCTGTCTTAAAAGAACGGACAGAACAAGAAAGGGAAAGTACGCTCGAAAATCTTGAAGAAGGCAAGGTAGTTGAAGGCGTTGTGAAAGGGATTACAGACTATGGTGCGTTTATTGACCTCGGGGGTGTCGACGGATTACTGCATATCTCTGACATTTCATGGAGCCGCATAACAAACCCCTCTCAGAAACTCTCCATCGGAGATAAGATTTCTGTAAAGGTGTTAAAATTCAACCGCGAGGACGGCAAGGTGTCGCTTGGTCTGAAGCAGCTGCAGCCTGAGCCGTGGACTACTGCATCTGAAAAATATCCTGTTGGTTCTAAAGTAAAAGGTAAGGTTGTAAATATAGTTGACTACGGTGCATTTATAGAACTGGAAGAAGGCGTAGAAGGGCTGATACACATCTCTGACATGTCATGGGCAAAAGTAAAACACCCGTCCCAGAAACTCAAGTCAGGTGATGTTGTCGAAACACTCGTCCTCGATGTTGACCAGCAGAACAAAAGAATTTCATTAAGCCTCAAACAGATGGAGCCAAACCCATGGGACACGCTAGAACAAAAATATCCAAAGGGAAGCAGGGTTAAGGGCATCGTGAAAAATATAACAGACTTCGGAGTATTTATAGGCGTTGAACACGGCATAGACGGACTTGTGCATATATCGGATATCTCATGGAAAAAGGTAAAACACCCTTCCAATCTCTTTAAGAAAGGGGAGGAAGTAGAGGCAGTCGTGCTTAACATTGACAGAGAAAATGAAAGGTTTTCTCTTGGCATAAAACAACTGGAAAATGACTCGTGGAGTGAAATAGATAAAAGATATTCCCCGGGAATGCTTTTCAAAGGCACTGTCAAAAATATTACTAACTTTGGTGCATTCGTTGAACTCGAAAGAGGTATTGAAGGACTTGTACATATATCGGAAATAGACCGCAGCAGGAAAAAAGGCATTGATATAAAAGTCGGGGATGAGATTGAAATAGAGGTTTTGAATGTTGATCCTGAAGAGAAAAAGATGGTGTTGAGCATAAGGAGGGTAATTAACCCGACAGAAAAACAACCACCTGCAGAACCTGTCTGCCGTGCCAACGGCACAGGCACGGAGGAACAGACTTGAAGAAGAAACCTTTATTAATAGGGCTTGGAGTTGTCATCGGTTTTTTCATCCTGTTCATTATGTTCGCTGTAATAGTCACTTCTGTTACTGAAGATGGGCGGATGCTGAGCCGCAGTGATAAGATAGCAGTAATTGAAGTTACAGGGATAATAACAGACTCTTCGGATATAAACAGGGAGATTATCGGTTATGGAGAAAGGGACGATATTAAAGCCGTTGTGCTGCGGATAGATTCACCGGGCGGCGGCGTGGGCCCTTCACAGGAAATTTACAGGGAAGTAAAGAGGCTTAAAGAAAAAAAGAAAGTCGTGGTTTCCATGGGGTCTGTTGCTGCATCAGGCGGTTATTATATTGCTGCGGCAGGAGACAAAATATTTGCAAATCCGGGGACGCTTACCGGGAGTATTGGTGTAGTAATGGAATTTGCGAATGTTGAGGAATTGCTTTCAAAAATAGGTTTAAAGGGTTATGTTATAAAAAGCGGTGCATATAAGGACATAGGCTCGCCTATTAGAAAGATGAAGGATAGCGAAAAAAAATTACTCCAGTCAGTTATTGATGATGTCCATGAGCAGTTTGTTAAAGTCGTTTATGAGAACAGAGGTATAACTGCCGCTGCCGCCAAAAATATAGCCGACGGCAGGATATTTACAGGTGCACAGGCAAAGGAACTCGGGCTCGTTGATGAACTGGGAAACATGCATGATGCAATAGATGAGACTGCAAAGATGGCTGGGATAAAAGGTAAACCAACAGTAATATATCCCCGAAAGGGTTTATCTCTCTGGGACCTTTTGTTTAGTGATAATGCCGCATCCAAACTAATAAATACATTGAAGTCAAGATACGATATGAAGTATATTCTATCGTATATTGCAAAATAATACCAAAGGAGGAGGTTTTTATGACAAAGAGTGAATTAATAGAAAAGGTATCAGAAAAGGTAAAGAATTTTGCAACAAAGGATGTTGAGATTATAGTCAACAGTGTATTTGACAGTATGTCCGAAGGTCTGGCAAAGGGGGAAAGGATAGAGGTACGGGGCTTTGGTTCATTTAAGGTAAAAGAACGCGGTGCCAGGAAGGGTCGCAACCCAAAAACAGGTGAAGCAATTGATGTGTTGGCAAAAAAGGTGCCTTTCTTTAAGGTTGGCAAAGAACTTAAGGAGATGATGAATAAATAAATGGAAAGGTTGTGGGCGCCATGGAGGATGGAATTTATTAAGGGCGCAAGGGATACTGCGGGATGTATTTTCTGCGACAATCTTGGTCCGGAAAACAAACTCCTCCTCTATAAAGGTAATATATCAGCCGTGATGCTAAACAAGTTTCCGTACAATAACGCGCATCTCCTCATCTTTCCATTAAGGCATACAAGAGATATAGAAGACCTTGCTTCTGAAGAATATCAAAACCTTTTTGCACTAATCCAGCAGTCTGTATCCATATTGAGGTCAGAACTGAATCCTGATGGGTTTAATATAGGCTTGAATCTGGGCAGGGCAGCAGGCGCTGGGGTAGATGGGCATATCCATTTTCACATAGTCCCGAGATGGAACGGTGATAACAACTTTATGCCTGTCATATCCGAAACAAAGGTGATGCCGGAGCATCTGGATTCTGCTTATAATAAACTCAAACCGTATTTTGATAAGTTGTAAACCTTTTTACCCGACCTCTGCAAGTTCAAACCTCCCCTTCCATCTTGCATTTATTAACTCTTTCAAAATCTTATACTCATCACCTTTTATATATGTCTCATTCTCTATGAGTTTAAATGCCTCGTCCCTTGCTTTTTTAAGGATGGATGCGTCATGGAGAATATCAGAAACCCTTAAATCAGGCAGACCTGACTGTCTTGTCCCGATAAAATCACCGGGACCCCTGATGTTTAAATCCTCTTCTGCTATTTTAAAACCATCGTTTGTCTCCTCCATTATCTTGAGCCGCCTGTATGTATCAACAGAGCCTACCTTATAAGCAAAGAGGAAACAGAATGATTTATATTCTCCCCTCCCCACTCTGCCGCGAAGTTGATGGAGCTGCGACAGCCCGAACCTCTCTGCATGCTCAACCACCATTACAGTCGCATTTGGCACATCAATACCAACCTCAATAACAGTAGTGGAAACTAATAAATCAATATCCTTATTCTTAAAGGTATTCATAATACCTTCCTTCTCCTTAATACTCAATCTTCCGTGCATAAGACCAATTTTATAATCAGGAAATATATCGTTCTGCAGATGCTGTGCCATGTTTGTTGCATCCCTTAAATCAAGGTCTTCATTTTCTTCTATCAGCGGATAGACTATATAACCCTGCCTCCCCTTTTCAAGTTCGCCTCTCAAAATCCTGTAAACCTTATCCCTATCTCTTTCCCTGAATACAGATGTCTCAACAGGTATCCTGCCCGGAGGGAGTTCGTCAATGATTGATATATCGAGGTCACCGAAGACTGTCATTGACAGGGTTCTGGGAATCGGTGTTGCTGTCATGACAAGGATATCAGGGTTCGCACCCCTCCCCTTTTTCTTTAATGCAGCCCGCTGGACAACCCCGAACCTGTGCTGCTCATCTATGATGGCTATACCGAGTCTGTTAAATTCAATATCCTCCTGTATAAGTGCGTGCGTACCTATAATAAGGTTCACATCCCCATTTCTGATACCCTCAATTATTTCTCTCTTCTCATGTTTAGGGGTGCTGCTGGTCAACAGCGAGACCCTTATCCCGAGTTTATCTGCAAATCCATGGATGTTCAGATAGTGTTGTTCTGCAAGAATCTCTGTCGGCGCCATTATTGCCGCCTGATAATTATTATCTATTGCTATAAGTGCAGAAATAGTTGCTGCCGCTGTCTTGCCTGAACCAACATCACCTTGAAGCAGACGGTTCATGGGATGCGGGGCTGTCATATCATTTTTAATCTCAGACAGAACCCTTTCCTGTGCCTGTGTCAATCTGAAAGGCAATAAAACCTTAAATTTATCAACCAGGGGAGAATCTGTTTTAAAAGAGATGCCCCCTTCCTTGGCAGTTTCCTTCCTTTTGATGGCAAGTCCGAGTTCAAGGCAGAACAATTCATCAAACACAAGGCTTTCCCGTGCAATAGACCTGTTCACATCAATGCAATCTGTGCTGCCCGGCAAATGACATTCTTTAATTGCAAGAGGAATATTCATTATGCCGTATTTCTTCATAATATTGAACGGGATGCCGCTGACAGCAAAATGAGCATATCCTGTAACAGCCTCCTTTAAAATCTTCCTTATTGTCTTCTGATGGAGGTTGCCGACACTGGAATATACTGAAACAATTGCATTAAAATTTTCCTCTGAAAATCCCCCATTAGCCCCCCCTTTGTCAAAGGGGGCGGGGTACCCATCCGAAGGATGGGTCGGGGGATTATTTTCATCCAATATCTCAATATCAGGATGGATAATCTCTTTCTGCCCGCCAAACACACCTATACTCCCAAAAACTATAACCTCCTGTCCTGTCCTGTATCTCTTTTTCATTGAAACAGCCCTGTAATTAAACCACTTCAGTTTTAAAACCCCTGTCTTGTCTGATAGAGCAATCTCAAAAACCTTTTTCCTGCCGTAGAAAACCTCACCAAGCGCTAATATTATGCCTTTTGCAACTTCCTTACTTCCCGGCGCAAGCCCTGCAATCTTTTTTATGTGCCGCCTGTCTTCATAACGGAAAGGCAAAAAATAGAGCAGGTCAAATACAGTCTCAACCCCTTTTTTCCTGAACCACTCACCTACCTTTGGACCAACGCCCTTTACATATTCAACTGGGGTTGAAAGTTTCTTTATCTTAAGTCTTGTATTGTTAAGGGATACCTGCAAAGTCCTGTTTGAATCTGCCTGTGCGGAACACGCAGACAGGTCCTTGTTTTGCATGCCATCTGCAATCTCTATCCCTCTTATCACCCTCTCCTTTTTTTTGTCTATGGAGAGATCATCAAACCCCTCAAATACTTCCTGAAGTTCGTTTATATAATTTAATTCGTCAGCGGATATGTGGGATAGCAATGCCTTATTGCAGAGATTTTTAACAAGTGATTCCATGTTTTTTAAACTATGCAGATGGGCAAAGTTATCTTTTGCAGCAAAGGTAAGAGGTTTTTGAAGTGCAGTTATAATACTTGTGATAGATTTATCAACTGGCTCAATAATATTCACAGGTAATTGAAATATTGTTATTCCATGATTATATTTGTTAAGGTCTTTTTGACGCCTGTTACACCCTGAATCTTCTTCATTACAACCTCTCCAAGAACCTTGAAGTTTGACGCAGTAACAAAGGCTATAACATCGTATGGACCTGTAACAGAATGGGCGCCCATGACACCGCCTATTTTTGATATTGCCTTTGCAGCATCCATAGACTTGCCTTGTTCACACTCTACAAGAACATATGCACTGACAGCCATAACCACCTCCTGTATTTTCCCAAATTCTATATCAGACATTGTCTTATTGTCAAGGGAATGTGGAAAATCTTCTTGAAAAAAAACTTCTTTCGGGACAGGATAGTGAAGTTGTTTCGGATGGACTATAATTATTACAACAACTAGAACTTGTGTTGACAGCAGGATTATAGTCTGATAACCTAAAAGTCAGTGTAGAACGAAAAATGAAAAATAGCAGAAGGTCACATGACAAAAATCGTTACACCACACAACAATTTTTGTCAGTTTTAGGGATTGCGCCAACCCTGTTTTATGCTAACTAATTGTTTTAATTGCAATAATTTTATTGGCATGGGATTTGCTAATTTATATGAATAAATAAATAGGTTGGGCAATATACTTGCTTAAACCAAAAAAACAAAGGAGGAATAAAAAAAATGGCTACACGAATATTTAAAAAAGTAGAAAAGGGCTTTACCCTCATAGAATTGCTCATAGTTCTGGCAATTCTGGCAATCCTCGCCGCAGTTGCAATCCCTGCATACACAAATTATCAGGCGCAGGCAAAGATTAAGGCAGCAAAAGAGAATATGGATGTTGCAGTAAGGTATGTTCAGGCAGAGATTGCGAAGAGAAATATAACCCTTTTGGGCGTTACTACAGACGTTATATCTGTCTTAAACACTGGTAATAAGAGGAGCCCATTTAGTAGTGCTCTCAGTGCATTTACTCTAGGTGCTGCAGTAAGTAGTGGACAGGTGGCTATCAGTACTACTAGTATCCAGTCCCAAGCAGTAGGTTATGTATTTGTTATTGTTGGTGAGAGTACTGGGGATCTCGCTGGTGATACTACTGTATCTCTACTAGTAGAATAAATCTTATATGTATCCTAACAAAGAGGGGCATAGTTTTTCTGTGCCCCTTTCTTGCTTGCTACACCTCTGACCCATTACCAAGTCCATATTTTAAAAAGATTATTATATGATGTCCCTGTCTTTTCTAAGAATATCTTCTCTTTTAATCGCCTCATTACTTTCATATCATATAAATACAGTAAGCACTGTAAATGTATTTATTCCAGGGGCTACAATACCGATAGGCAATGATTCATTTTACCATCTAAAAAGAATTGCAGATATTGTAAACGAATACCCTCATGTATCTGATTTTGACCCTGACATATATGCGCCTGAAGGCACATGGCTTACATGGCCAAAAGGCTTTGATTTTTTAATGGCATCAATCTCACGATTTTTTCTTGATAATTACTCACGAGAAGAAGTAACAAGGATAGTTGTATCTATCCCGCCTTATATAGGTCTTTTGAATATATTTTTGTTGTACATCATTTTAAGGCTTATAACAGATTCCCTCTGGGTGCATATATTGACACTTATTACCTATGCACTTTCTCCATTAACACTTATACTTCATTCACTTGGAATTGTTGACCATCATTCTTTTGAACATATGTTTGTCCTTCTATCATTTATAGGTGTTTTATTATGGTACAAAAAACCTGATTCAAAAATTGGACCACTTTTAACTGGAATAGTAATGGGGGGTTCACAGATATTTCATGCAGGATTATTTATCCTTCAAGTTCCACTTCTCTTAACAATCACAATCTCCTATCTTAAGAATGAATTGGAAATTCTAAAAGGCGCCACTGCATATACTATTTCCCTTTTGGTTTCAACATTCATTGTATCTTCAAATTCATCATATTTTTATAACGGGATGGTGGGGTATTATTATCTTGGCTGGTTTCACATATATATTGCCGGGCTTACAAGCACATATCTGCTGCTCCTTACAAGATATAATGGTATGAAAAGGGCATTATTTATAATTGCCATTATTATGTGTATATTAACCTTACCGCTCTTAAATACTTTTATTGAAGGTTTTATATACATGAGATTAGGTTTCCCTGAATTTCACCATGCAGAAGAAAATAAAAATATCTTTGGCTTTACACATGCAGGAAGGTTTCCCTTTGGAAAATCAATGTTTTTATATTCTGGATTCCCTTTCCTTATTCCGATAGCAGTAATATTTAATATATACCAATGCATTAAAGGTAAAGGACAAACTATAGCATTTGGCAGTTTTGCAAGTATATTTATGATACTTTTCATTGCCCAATTCAGATTCCACCAATACGGCTCAGTATTTTTGTTTATCTCCATATTTACACTCTTCAGAGAGATACATGAAAGATTTGGCAAAATAGTCCTGAAAATTGGTTATTATACAACAATAACATTCTTAATATTCTTTTTACAATATACAGCAGGGGTTATGGGTTTTAACAGACCCCACGACTTTGACTTCGCCGATGATCCTAATTTTTTATACATCTTCGAAGGGCTTGTTAAACTCAGAAACATTTGTGAAAAGGAATCTGGTATCGTCCTTTCTGATATGGATATCGGGCATTATATTAGTTATTATACGAACTGCCGTGTTTTTAGCAATAATTTTAATCAGACACCATTTCAATGGGAGAAAACAAGAGAGACTAATAGGTTACTCAGAATGTCTTTAAATAGATTTAAAAAAGAAAATAAATATATAAAATATATATTTACTACAAGGAGTTTAGAAGAACCATTGATTAAAAAAGGCAGAAGGGATGGAACAATAAAGAAAGAAGATGTGCTAGGTGCATGGTGGAGACAAATGCAAAATAGACTCCTTTACACCCCTCCTGATGATGAATATTTTACACTACTTGTTAGTGGTGAACCTATTGGTGGAAGTGTATTTAAGGGAGAACACCCATTTTACAGGATATATAAGGTTAATCCTTTGCAGATGGCAAAATGAAATCTTGTTATCCACAGATTCATTCGTTGTCAGTTAATTTTCTTATTCTATTATAAGCAATCTCCATATATTGAGTAAAGTTATCACCTGCAGTTTCTATAAATCTTTTGTAATATTCTACAGCCTTTTGCTTTTCACCTTTGTTCTCAAATGCGCTTGCAAGTCCAAAATAAGAAGGTGCATAATCAGGGTTAATTTTTATTGCCTTTAAAAATTCTTGAGATGCTTCCTCTATTCTATTTTGCCTGATATAAATATTTCCGAGATTTTGATATGCTTCAAAAAAATCAGATTTCTGTTCAATTGCAGCAGAAAACTCTTTTATTGCCTCATCTAATAAGCCTTTCTCCATATATATAATCCCCATGCTATTATGTGCATTAGGGAAAAAGGGCTTTAACCGCAAGGCATTTTTAAATGACTCCTCAGCCTCATCCAATAAACCATTTTTTTTATAAGCCAGTCCAAGATTATGAAACGCTATAGCGTATGTGGGTCTTATTTTAATTGTCTCTTTAAACTCTGTAATTGCCTCATCCATCATTCCCTTTTTCATGTAAACCATACCCATATTATTATGTGCTCCATGGCTAGCCGGATTAATCTCTAATGCAATCTGATATTCCTTTACAGCCTCATCAAATCTGCCCTGTGAAAAATAGGCGACCCCAATACCATTATGTGCAAAGGCAGTATTAGGATAATCATCTGCAATCTTACTAAAAAGCGTAAAATCATCCTTCCATATCATACTGAAAGACATTGAAACGCTTGCAAATACTGTTATAATCGCTATCCACATAGTTATTACATACTGCTTTTTTATATTATCAGTAAGCCTTGAAATATATACTGCAATAAAAAGTGAAAACAACATAAGCGGCATATATAAAAACCTTTCAGCAATGTATACTTTTTCCAACCCTACAGGAAACATGTTAACCTTTATCACAACAGGGATAAGCATAATAAGTGGAAATAAAAGTAAAAAGAGCATTATCTTGTCTTTTCTTATCTTGAAGGCAAGGATACAAACTGATACCAGAGTTATTATTGAAAGCATAACCTTCACATCAAATACAGATGTATACCACCTTGCAGGATAAAATGGGCTTAACGGGTATGGAATAATAAGCAGTCTTATGTAATCCATCGCTGCAACTGCCATTGTAAGTGCGTGCGTAAAAATGGATACTCCTGCCTCTATTCCAATAACTGTATCCGCAACCACAGCCCTTATAATAAAATATATCCCAATAAGCATTGTGTAGGGGATTATCTCAATTATCCCTCTCTTGAGTCCTTTTTTATGAATTGAAAAAATCATTAGTGCAAAGGGCAGCATTACTGCTGGTTCTTTTGATAAAAGGGCAAGAAAGTATGTAATAAGGGAAAGGTATCTTTTTTCCTTTAAGAAAAAAAACAGCGATAGAATTAAAAAGAAGCCGAATATAACTTCACCGCAAGCAACCCTGCCTACCGGCTCATTGTTAATAGGATGAACAGCGAAGATTGAGGCTGCCAAAAGAGATATTTTCATATCACTAAAAAGGATCAGACCTATTTTGTATAAGATTATTGCAATAATTAGATGAAGAAAGATATTGGACAGATGGAAGCCTAGCGGATTCGGTCCCCAGATTTTATAATTCAATACATAGAATAAAGATAATACAGGTCTATAATAAATCTGTTTTGCTTCAGCAAAACCGCCTATCTTCCATAAAGGCATTGTAAATACTAATGGTATCTCTTTTAATGAAAGGTTGATTTTAGGATTGTTGATAATAAGTGCATCATCATCCCATACAAATTGATTCTGGAGGGAATTTGCAAAAGTAAATATAACAAGCAGTATTAAAAAAATATAAGGCCTCATTGATGGTTTTTTACTAATTTTTTCTCTTATTTTTCTTCAAGTGCCTTACGGGCTTTTGTATGGTCAGGGTTTATTTTCAATGCCATTTCAAACTCTTTATTAGCCTCATCATCTAACCCTTTTTCTTTATAGACAAGTCCCAGGTTGTAATGGGCATCTGCGTAATTAGAATCAAGTTTTATTGCAGTTAAAAATTCCTTTATTGCCTCATCAAATCTATTTTGCATAGCATAGGCAAGTCCGAGATTATTATAAAATATAACAACTTTTGGTTTGAGTTTTTTTGCAATTAAGTACTCTTTTATTGCTTCATCCAATCTTCCATATGAAGTATATGCATTTCCAAGATTATTGTGCGCAAAGGCAGCCTTTGGGTAAGTCATCACGATCGTACTAAAAAGTGTGAAATCATCCTTCCATATCATATTTGAAGATGCTGTGGCGGTTGCAAATATTATTATAACCGTTATCCACATAATCATTACATATTGTTTTCTTATATTGGCAGTAAGTCTTATAACAAATGCTGATACAAAAAGAGAAAATAACATCAAAGGAACATATAAAAATCTTTCAGCAATATAAACAAGTTCGTAGTTAATTGGAAATGTATTAACTTTCCATATAACAGGGGCAAGCATTATTAGCGGGAACAATAGTAAAAAAAGCATCACCCTATCTTTTCTAATCCTGAATGCTATGAGGAAAACTATTGCTAAAACTATTATTGCAGATATAGCCTTTACCCCAAATATTGATACATATCCTCTGGAAGGATAAAATGGACTTAATTGATAAGGGATTGTAAGAAGCCTTATATAATCAAATGCTGCAACAATCATCGTAAGAATCCTTGTGAATATAGAGAGTTTTATCTCATACTTTACAACAATATCAAAAGATATTGACCTTAATATAAGATATATGCCAACTAGAACTAAGTAGGGTATTATTTTCGCTATACCTTTTTTAACACCATCTTTATGGATTGTAAGTATTAAAAGTGCGAAAGGCAGCATTACTGCTGATTCTTTTGATAAAAGGGCAAGAAAGTATGTAATAAAGGAAAGGTATCTTTTTTCTTTTAAAAAGAAATACAGGGATAATATTAAAAAGAAGCCAAATATAACTTCACCGCAAGCAACCCTGCCTATTGGTTCATTATTAACAGGATGAACAGCAAAGATTGAGGCTGCCAAAAGAGATATTTTCATATCACTAAAAAGGATCAGACCTATTTTGTATAAGATTATTGCAATAATTAGATGAAGAAAGATATTGGACAGATGGAAGCCGAGTGGATTTGGTCCCCAGATTTTATAATTCAATACATAGAATAAAGATAATACAGGTCTATAATAGAGTTGTGCTGATTTTTCTGAATCTGCCATTTTCCATAAAGGGGTTATGAAAACTGACGGTAATTTTTTCAGCGGAAGGTTAATTTTGGGGTTATCTACGACAAGCGGCTTGTCGTCCCATACAAATTGATTTTGAAGGGAATTTGCATAAGTGGCTAGAATAAGCAGTATCAAAATTAAATATGGCTTCATTTTGCAGTATTTTTCCCCAATCTTCCAGCAGCAAGAAAAGCCTCATTTGCCTTTATTTCATAACCTGCCTTTAATAAAGTCTCTCCTAATCTGTTATATGCATCTGCAAGTTTTGGTTCAAGTTTGATTGCTGTTTCATACTCATTTTTCGCCATTTCAATTAAACCCTTTGCCTCATAAACAGCGCCTAAATTATAATGCGCCTCTGGCAAATTTGGGTCTAATTTAAGGGCAATTTTATATTCTTCAGTTGCCTCGTCAATCATGCCTTTATTTCTATAGACAATTCCAAGATTATTATGTGTTGTAGGCATATTTGGATTAAGAGACAGAGCCTTTTTGTATAATTCTATTGCTTCATCATCAAGCCCTTTTATCTCATAGGCTGAGCCAAGATTATTATAAGCCTCTGGAAACTGAAACCTTGTCTCATACTGAATTGCATAATCCATTGCAGTGTAATAATTTTTTATTGCCTCATCAATTAAGCCTTCATTTTTATATACAACCCCTAAATTAAGATACGGCTCATGATAATACGGGTCAATTTTGATAGCCATTTGAAATTCCTCTTTAGCCTCCTTCAACATACCTTTCTCTAAATATGTTGTCCCGAGTCCATTATGAGCGCTTGCCCTATTTGGAGATTTACTCACCTCATCAAGCCATAAATTTAAAGTATCCTGCCATATAAGATTTCTTTGGTATGTCAAACCTGCAAAGGCAAATGTCAATATTCCAATGATTGTAAATAGATACTTGAATAAAAGTTTGCCTATTTTCACTTGAAGAAAATTGAATAAATAAAAAAGGAAAATAACTAGCGATAAAATAAATCCTGCGCTTGGAAGATAAACACGATGCTCAAAGATAACATGCCATATTGGTATTACAGAAGACTCTACTGACAGGGTTATAAAAAACCAGAGGATGCCGAATGAGATTAAAAGACCGTGTGCGTGATGCGTGATGCGTGAGCGGAAATAAATATAAACAGCAAAAGAAAATATCATTAAAAGGAAAATAAATGACACAAATACTGCTGGTTCAAATATAGAGTTTGACAGAGGAAAATCATATTCAAAGTGCTGGTTTATTGGGAATAATAAAAGCCTTATATAAGTGAGGATAACTCTGAATTGTGTAAGAATATATTCATATTTTGAAAGTTTCTCTATGTCCAGCAATTGTGCTGTCCGCAATTTTTCTGTTATCTCTTCACTTATTAATAAGAGATTTAATGGAATAATTAAAAGTGCTAAAAAATATGGGATAAGATATAAAAGCCGTGTTCGTATTTTACCAGAGAATATTCCCCTCACCCCAACCCTCTCCCGCAAGGGGAGAGGGGACTCTGCGGGAGCAGGTTTCAAACCTGCTCCCGCAAGAGGGGGATTAAAAAATGTCCACTCATAGAGGATAATTATAAAAGGCAGGGTAAAACTTATCTCCTTTGTCTTCATCGCAAGAATGGTGGAAACAAGGGATAAAACATAATAGGTAGTCGCAGGCTTTATGCCTGCGTATCTATCGCAACCATAAAGGTTGCAGCTACCTTTACCCATAGCCTCTAGCCCATAGCCTCTAGCCTTTATGTATAAAACAATTGCCAAAAGATAAAAGAATGTTGCAAGGGATGTAAACCTCTGGGTTATGTAAGACACTGCCTGTGTCTGGATTGGATGGACGAGGAAGATGAGGGAAACAGAAAAGGCAATGAGACTGCCGTGAGTCGTGAGTTGTGAGTCGTGAATGATAAATTGTTGCTCTGCTGCTCCCGCCCCTTGACCCACAACCCTCAACTGTTGTAATGTAAGACTTACCAAAAAATACACAAGTATTGCGTTTGAAATGTGGATTACAACATTTACAAGATGATAGCCAAATGTATTTAATTCCCCGAAGTAGTAGTTTATTGCAAAACTTAAGAAGCCAATATACCGTGTGCCTGAAAAATCAGTGAAATTAGAAATATCCCTTATCTGATAGTTATCTAAAATATAAATCTCGTCATCAAAAATAAATGGCGCGCGCAGGATATTGGAGTAAATAATAAAACCTATAAAGACAAGGATTAGCGGAAATGTGTATTTGATGATTTTCACAAGGTAGAGATTATATCTGAAACTAAAGTTAATGGCAATTGGGATTTTGTATTCCGCTTTTATATAATATTTTATTTGTAAGAATATTAGATAATTGTTATATTTAGTCTGTGAATACCCTTGAGATACTTGAAATTATCAAAAAAACAGAGTCGCCTTTAAAAAGACAACTCTTGATGGCTGCGCTGATTACGAAACTCCTTGAGGAAAAAGGAAAAGGCGCGCCGATAGTCATAGGCGGCTGTGCCTTATCCTACTATTCAAGAGAGGTTTATTTTACAGCAGACATAGATTTGGCATATGCTGACAGAGAGGCATTGGATGTTGTTTTAATGAATATCGGCTTTAAAAAACAGGGCAGGTACTGGATTAACGAAGAACTAAAAATGGCTGTAGAAATACCGGCATCATTATTAATTGGAGAAGATTCGCCCATTGAGGTTGTTGAACTTGGCGCAAACCTTAAATGCAATATCATTGGTATAGAAGATTTGATAATAGACCGCATGAATGCATGTAAATACTGGAAATCTGAGATAGATTGTGAGATGTCAGAACTGCTTATAAAAAGGTATAATGAAGAGATAGACTGGCAATATCTTGAAAAAAAAGCTGCACTTCCTGAAAATAACATCTTATCAGAAATTTTTGCATTAAGGAGAAAGGCTGGGCAATGAAGATTAGAGTAAGGAAATATGAAGATATATCCCCTACAGACTTTCTCACCTTAAGAGATGGACTGGGGATAGGAAGGTATAGAAAAGGAATCGTGCGGGATAAAGAAAAAAGGAGAATACTTTTGGATTTGGGATTAAAGAAGATAGAAGAAAAGGAAAGGGATGACTTTATCCCTATTGGTTATAGAAAAAGGAGAATCAAAATCATATAGCAGTAATATGACATTATGCCAAGAAAGTTATGCTGCCTGCTTAATCCTATTGCATCATTGCTCCTTATTTGCTAGTATTTCTAAAAATGTATTGTTAAGGGGGTAAAAAATTATGATTATGAAAAAGAAGAATGGATTTTCACTTATAGAACTTCTTATAACACTGGTAATCCTTGCAGTGCTCGGCGCTGTTGCGATCCCAATATATACAGGTTATATCACGGGCAGCGCCAGAAGCGAGGCAAAGTCAAACCTGCAAACCATTTCCCTGCTCCTTGAAACATATTTTGCGGATAATAACAGGTACGCACAGGTTGGAGATGCAATTCCTGCAACATATAACTGGGTAAACGATGATGCAGGAACTGTTACAACAGATAATTTTGCAGCATGGCTTCCCTCCTTTCAACCCCAAAAGGCAACAGGAGGGCAGGCTGCAAATTATAACTACCAGCTTGTTATAGCATCAGCAACAACCTATACCGCAACTGCCACAGGTGTCAGGGGACCTGTTAACGGGGATTCTTTGACTATCAATCAAGCAGGAAACAAAACAGGCAGTTGGTAGTTTTACAGAATTTATATCAGAATTTTTTTTAACTCCTCTATATTCTCAATCAAGAAATCTGCGCCTGCGTTTACAAGTTCTTCTCTTCCCCTGAATCCATAAACAGCGCCGCATGCGGCTATGCCTGCGTTTTTACCTGCCTCAATATCTATCTTTGAATCTCCGACAAATACAGCATTTTCAGGTTTAACAGACAAATCTTTTAATATGACCTCAACCGCCTGCGGATGCGGCTTTTTGTTTTGAACATTGTCTCCTCCGATAACCTTTTGAAAATATTTTGATATAGATAAACCATCAAGGATTTTTTCTGTCAGCCCAATCGGCTTGTTTGTAACTATCGCAAGTTTTTTATGCTTAAAATATTCAAGAATATCTTTTACCCCTGAATATAAATGTGTATCAATAAGGAGATGTTTTCCATAATGCTCAAGGAATATCTCCCGTGTCTGGTCAAGCATATTGTGCCTCTCTTTAGGGATAGCCTGCTCCAGAAGCATCTTTACACCCCAGCCTATATAGGACTTTATTACATCATATGACAGTTCACCAAATCCGATGTCTCTCAAGGTCTTATTTACAGCCCATGCGATATCCCTGCTGGAATCAATAAGCGTGCCGTCTAAATCAAAGATTACTGCATCAACCTCTATTTTAATCTGTGCAATCTGCTCTCTATAATCTGCGTAATCTTTCATATAATTTCAAACCTCACCCTTCCAATCAACTGACCGCCGTCAGTCTCAACATCAACCGTCCATCGCCCCTTCATATTATTCCCGCTGATTGTCTTTTTCGACCATGTCCTGTAACCCTCTCTTCTGCCACCGCTAATCTCCTGCCTGACTTTTTGTATAACCAAACCGTCTATCTTCCAGACATGCCACAATGTTTCATGTATGCCCATTGGCGCAAATATTGATGTGTAGCAGTATATTGTTTCCAGCCCTTTTGAAGTTCTGCTTTCAAATGGTTTTATCGGTTCTTTTTTTATCCTGTCAATATCTGTAGATGCTGTGCCTGTTACAAGTTTTAATGGAACAGGCGGGATAAAACCCTTTGACAAACTTATAGCCAATATTGAAATGAGAATCATTCCAACAATAACTGCCGCCTTTGACCTTCTGAAAATTTCTCTGTAATCAACAAACAGAGGCGCAAGCAAGAGAACACTCAAAGAGATGCTTATGTAAAGGCTATAGATATTCCGTATGCCAAAAATAACAGGCAGACCGAAATTTAAAAATGCAAATAAATTGAATGTATAAAATAAAAACTGCGTGATTTTATTCTTTAAAATCAAGCCGCGATAAACATTATCAAATGTTGTTATGATGGACAAGACTGCAATTATAATAACGAATATGACATTTGCTGAAAGGATTGTTGAACTCTGATAATAGATTGGCAAAAGAAATAATGTCAAATCCTGATAAAGGTTTTGATTTATAAATTCGATGCACCAGACAGCAATAGAAAAAACCCTGTTTTCCTGCGGTAAATCCTTTGCAAACCTTAACAAAACAAGGGTTGTAATGCCTATAAATATTAGATATATGAATACCCATCTGATAAATTCAAAACCCCTTTGCCATAATACTACTGTCAATATACCCAGTAAAAGGGAGAGATATGGGAAATATTTATAATACCTGTTTGAAACACGGGTAAGATTGTCTGCCAGTATGAGTATTTTATCTTTCAAGTCAATTGCACCTGACCCTCTCACCCCGCCCTCTCCCATGTGGGGAGAGGATTAAGGTGAGGGGGAATTTCCTCTTGACTATTTTCAAATCTTAATGTATTGATTATGTCATATTTTCTTAAATTTTCTATAAGAATATTTCAGAGATTATGGATGATAAAAATAGGAAGATTATTTCTGGGAAGTTCCCCAAAGATTGCAGCGGTTATAACAAACAGCAGCGATAAAAAAAACTTAAAGAAATCAATAGAGCACGGGGCAGACCTTTTAGAACTTCGCATAGATTTTTTTAAGGATATAGAGCCAGCCATTCTTTCAAGGGCAATAAAAGGATTAAGGCAGTATAAAATACCCTTAATCGCTACTATAAGGAGCAGAAAAGAGGGCGGTAACAGGGCATTAAGTGACAGGCAGCGGCTGGATATCTTCCGTCATATCATCCCATATGCAGACGGTGTTGATATTGAACTTTCTTCAAAAAAAATCATTAAAGATATAGTTTCTGCTGCAAAGAAGAGTAATAAAAAGGTCATAGTATCGTACCACAATTTCAGAAAAACACCTGATGCAAGGAAACTTAACAGGATAATTCAAGAGGGTAAAAGGGCAGGCGCAGATATAGTAAAAATTGCAGCAATGGCAAAAGATATGAACGATATGTTAAGACTTGCTGAATTAACCCTTAAGCATAAAAACCTGATAATCATTTCTATGGGTGAACTTGCCAAAATATCAAGGGTATTTTTCCCGATAATGGGGTCTTTTATAACCTATGGGACTGTATCTGAATCATCTGCGCCCGGGCAGATGCCGTTAAAGATATTAAAAAGGGAATTGAATTTATATAAACCGTAATATAATGTATTTTCTTTAACTATCTAAATTTAAAATATAATTTAAGGAGGCAAACATGGCAATAAGGATTGCGATAAATGGTTTCGGAAGGATTGGGAGGAATGTCCTACGGGTATCACTTCAGGATAAGGAATTTGAATTTATTGCAATTAACGATGTTACGGATGCAAAAACACTTGCCCACCTTTTAAAATATGATTCTGTGTTTGGCATATGTGATGCTGATATAAAGGCAAAGGAAGGGGCAATTTCCGTAAACGGAAATGATATTAAAGTAACAGCAATAAAAGACCCTGCGCAACTGCCGTGGAAGGAACTTAAAATTGATGTGGTTCTTGAATGTACAGGTCTTTTTACAAGCAGGGAAAAGGCGTCCGCACATCTGACAGCAGGTGCAAAAAAGGTAATTATATCAGCGCCTGCAAAAAATGAAGACCTGACAATATGCATGGGTGTAAATAGTGATAAATACGATGCAGGCAAGCACCACATAATATCAAATGCCTCCTGCACAACAAACTGTCTGGCGCCTGTTGCAAAGGTTTTGATGGAGGAATTTGGCATACTGCGCGGCCTTATGACAACTGTCCATGCATATACAAATGACCAGAAGATACTGGATTTGCCGCATAAAGATTTAAGGAGGGCAAGGGCAGCAGGACTCTCAATGATACCAACAACAACAGGCGCTGCAAAGGCAGTGTCTCTTGTAATCCCTGAACTAAAGGGCAAACTGGACGGTCTTGCTGTAAGGGTGCCTGTACCTACTGTTTCTCTTGTTGACCTCGTTGCAGAATTACAAAAAGATGTTACAGAAAAAGATATAAATGAGGCAATGAAAAAAGCATCTGAAGGCAGGCTCAAAGGCATACTCCAGTATTGCGAAGAAGAACTTGTCTCCGTTGATTTTAAGGGCAATCCCCACTCATCAATATTTGATGCACTCTCAACAAAGGTCATTGGAAACAGGATGGTAAAAATACTTGCATGGTATGATAATGAATGGGGTTTTTCATGCAGGATGAAAGACCTTTTAAAACTGATGGCAGAAAAAGGGCTATAGGAGGTATAGATTGGACATTGATTTAACCTATATAGACGATATTAACATCAAAAACAAGCGGGTGTTTATCAGGGCTGACTTCAATGTCCCCCTGGATGACAAGGGAAATATTACGGATGATACCCGCATCCGCGGCGTCTTACCCACAATAAACTATGCATTGGATGAGGGTGCAAAGGTTATACTGGCGTCCCATCTTGGCAGACCAAAGGGGAAAAGGGCGCCTGATATGAGCCTTGCACCTGTTGCAAAAAGGCTTGGCAGACTCCTGCAAAAGGATGTCATAATTGCGCCTGACTGCGTTGGCGAAGATGTTGAAAAGATTGTAAATGCTATGAAGCCTGGTGATGTTATCCTTCTGGAAAATCTGAGATTTCACTCTGAGGAAGAGAAAAACGATGATGAGTTCGGCAAAAAAATGGCAAGCCTTGCAGATGTATATATAAACGATGCCTTTGCAACAGCACACAGGGCGCACTCTTCAAATGTTGCAATCACAAGGCATATTAATGGAGAATGCGGGGCTGGTTTTTTAATGAAGAATGAACTTTCCTATTTTAAGAGGGCAATGGATAACCCTTCACGTCCCCTAATTGCGATAATAGGGGGTAAAAAGGTATCTGATAAGATAGGGGTTCTTTTAAGTCTCTGCGAGAAGGTTGATAAACTGATAATAGGCGGCGGCATGTCGCTTACATTTTTGAAGGCTCGCGGATACAAGGTTGGAAAATCATTTGCTGAAGATACTGTCCTTGATAAGGCGCTGGAAATAATAAACAGGGCGAGAGAAAAGGACATTAAATTATATATGCCTGTTGATTTCGTTGTGGCTGACAAGTTTGACCCATCTGCCGAGACAAAGGTTGTAACATTTCAGGAGATACCAAAAGACTGGATGGCTCTGGACATAGGTCCTGCTACAGTAACATATTTCAGCGAGGCAATACAGAATGCAAAGACAATAATCTGGAACGGTCCAATGGGTGTATTTGAAATGGATGCATTCAGCAGGGGAACATCTGCAATGGTGAGCAATGTGGCAAATTGTTATGCACTGAGTATTGTTGGCGGAGGGGATACAGATGTTGCAGTCCACAGGGCGGGTGAGTTTGCAAAGATGTCATACATCTCAACAGGCGGAGGCGCATTCCTCGAACTCCTGGAAGGGAAAAACCTGCCTGGCATAACAGCGCTGATGCATTGCAGGAAGGCAGACTGAATTATGCCCAGACCTTTTATAGCAGGGAACTGGAAAATGCATATGACAACCCGTGAAGGAGAGGAACTTGTAATGCAACTACGGGATAACCTGAAAGGGATGGACCCCTCGGTTGAGGTTGCAGTTGCACCGCCTTTTACGACATTATATCATTTAAACCCGATATTAGCAGGCAGCCCGATAAAACTATGCGCACAGGATGTATTCTGGGAAAGACAAGGCGCTTACACAGGTGAAATTTCTACCAAAATGCTTGTTGATACAGGCTGCGAATATGTTATTATAGGACATTCTGAAAGACGGCAGTATTTCTGTGAAACGAACGAAACTGTGAATAAAAAGGCTATTGCTGCAATGAAAGATGGACTGAAACCTATCCTATGCGTAGGCGAATCCCTTCAGGAAAGAGAAGACGGCAGAACCTTAAACATAATAAAAAATCAGGTTGAAAAGGGATTAAAAGATGTCCCGTCAGGTGAAATGAAGGATGTGACCATAGCATACGAACCTGTATGGGCGATAGGGACAGG
>Ga0209212_1003122_pt1 | contig 22372 bp, 22 predicted proteins | sample RifGroC2_FD_183996 | JGI IMG/M metagenome (GOLD analysis project Ga0209212, IMG submission 183996) | Groundwater microbial communities from Rifle, Colorado, USA - Groundwater C2 (SPAdes) (version 2) | ecosystem: Environmental > Aquatic > Deep subsurface > Groundwater | place: Rifle, Colorado... | reverse complement strand
CCGCCGGTTCCACGGAACAGGTTGACGCGTTGTCGCTATAATTGGCGCAGGGCGCCCCCAGGCAGACCGCGGGGCAGGGCGCGTCGGCGGCCTGCGTATGGCAATGGGTGGTCTCCGCCAGGGCGGTGAAGACCAGGAACAGGGAAAACAGCAGGGGGATCAGCCGGCTCATAACTCGTTTGGTATTATACCTATAACTCGGTTCCGGGACAAACGCCGCGGTGTCTTGCGGCTTTTGTCCCGCTGCCGCCTTATTCATGCCCCGCATGCGCTATGCCCTGGCGCAGAAGGGAGGCGACGTGTTTGTCGCTCACGGAGTACCAGGCGTTCTTGCCGTCCTTGCGGTATTTGACCAGCCGCGCGCCGCGCAGGACCCTGAGCTGGTGGGAAACCGCGGACTGGCTCAGCTTGACGGCGGCCGCGATATCGCAGACGCAGAGCTCCCTTTTTGAAAGCATCTGAAGTACGCGCACGCGGGTAACGTCTCCTAGCGCTTTAAAAAGTTCCGCCGCCCGCTGCGCCTGCCTGGGCGGGAGCGCCTGTGCTTTGGCCCGTCGGATGGCCGCGGGGTGCTCGCGCAGTTCCTTGCAAGCCCCGCACTTTTTCTTTTCTTTCAACGCGTCGGACATATGCATATCTGTTCATATGTAGTATAGCATACCGGACAGGTGCTGTCAAGAGGAGGAAGCCTCCGGTGCGGGGTTGCGCGCTGTGGCCAAGTCAGACCGGACTGCAACATTATGGCCGCCGCCGGACTTTAGGGCTGCATGCAGAGCCAGTCTTCCGGCGGCAAAAAAGGAGCGGCCCCGCACGTTGGTGTGTTAGCGCCGACTTGTGCGAGGCCGCAGATTTAGTTCCACCTTTACTTTTTCTCAACCAGCGTCATGCCGCACTTGGGGCATTTGCCAGGTTTGTCGCCCTGGTAATCGCCCATCGGGCAGTCGTACGCCTTCCCGGCTTCGGCGGCTGCCTTTTTGTTCAAGAACTTCTCCGGGTTCTTCAGGAAGGATTTGTCGCAGCCTGGGCAGCAGAAGTAATAGACCGTGCCCTTGTAGGAGGCTGAGCCGGTGTTTTCCGCAACGGTCAGCTTTTCGCCGGTGACGGGGCAGACAGCCTCCTTGCCGGCTTCTCCCTTCGCCACCTTGCGCAGGACGGCCTTTTCTGCCTTTATTGTTTTCTGCTTCTCGGCGGATTTATGGTGATCCTGTGCGCATTTCATGGCTACGCCTTTATGTCCGGCATGGTCCTCCTGCGCCGAAACGGCGCCTGTCAGCAGCAGCGGGGCGATCAACGCCATCACAGCTATGGTCTTGTTCATCTTGTTCTCCTTGTTAATGACCGCAACAGCCGCTCTTTTGCTCCTTCCCGTAAAGTTCCTCCGGGGGGCAGCAGAGCCTTTCTTTTTCCGCCGCCACGCGGCCGCAGCCGGTACAGATGTATTTCGCGTTCTTCGCGGCTTCCTTCATCTCTTGGAACAGTTCCTTCTTTTCCGCCATCTCGCACATATGCGCTTTCTTTTCCATTTTTTCCTCGCTTTATTTTCTGGATAAGACCGAGAGCTTCATCACCTTTAACGTAAAATCCCCAGAAAACCTTCGCCGCCGGCGCCATAAAAGCGAAAACGCCCCCGGGCGGGGGCGTTTTCCATGGCGGCCGGCGCGTCAGCGCAATGGCGCGGTATAGCGGGCCCCCCGCGGGTCCGCGCTCCTGAGCGCCGAGAAGGCAGCGCCGGCAGGGATTACGCCATCCTCGTCTTCTCCGGGAAAGGCCAGGGCGGCCGGCGGCAGCAGTTCGGAGGCGGAGGCCGGCTTATACCAGCAGAGCGGCCTGAACCCCCCCGCGAAGCCGGCGGAGCGGGTGCAGGTACCGGCCGAGGGCTTGGTGTCGCTCAGCACCGACGAGAGCGGCTGGGTGCAGAGCGAGCCCTGCAGGTAGGTGTCCAGCCGGCACTGGGTACCCGGGTGCTTGTCGAACATGGAACTCACTACGGCCGGGTCGGGCGTGTCGAAGCGGGGCTCTGTCGTCTCGCTGCGCAGCGCCATGAACAAGGCGGCCACGGATTTGCCGGCCAGCGCGCTCCGGTAGCAGAGGGCGCGGTCCTCCGTTCCGGAGAACGCGGCTTCGCAGGACCTCCGGGCGGCCTCGTCGCTGGCCGCGGCGCGGGTGAAGGCGGCGCTGCCGGCTTCGGCGAAGACCTTCCTGAGACATTTGAGGTTGGCGTAATAGTCGGCCTGGCCTTCATTGGAGGCCCAGTCCCCGCCGCCTATCTTGGGGGCGCCGCCAAGGTGATGCCCCAATTCGTGGCAGGCCACCAGCGCGAAGCCGTCCATCGTCACGGCGGCGTGGCGGGCCAGGCCCCCGTACATATTGAGGATATAGCGGTTGCCGCTATGCATGGCGGAGGCGTTCACGGTGGCGTCGGTCCAGAGCCGGCGCACTTCCAGGACGCCGCCCTTCGCGGCCACCACCGGGGCGTACAGTCTTTCCACCGAGTCCAGCACGGCGTTGAATTGCGCCTGGGCTATGCCCTTATCGTCGGACGAACCCACGGGGATGCTGAGGTCGTTGGGGGGCAGGAACCCGGGGCAGTCGGAAGCCGCCGCCGCGGGCGTTACGGCCTGGGCCGCCATGACGGAAGCGAGCGCTGATAACAGTATGATGCGTTTCATTTTCGGTCTTCTTTCCTTTGTGTTTTATTTTGCCATCTCCACCAGATAGGCGAGCGCCAGTCTGGTAAATTTAAGGGCCTGGCGCGTGTTCCCGCCGCTGCGGCCCAGGGTGTCTTCCGCTGTATGCACGTAGGGATTGTTCTCGCCGAATCTGGACTCGAACGGGAAAGAGGCGGCATAGCCGTTGCGGGTCCAGGAGGCGTGGTCTGAGCAGGCATAGCCGCACCTGGTCTCGCCGAGGCGGTAGTCGGTGTAGGTCCGCACGAGCGCGCCCAGGAAGGCGTTCTGCGCGGCGTTGGTGTTGTCGGTCACCAGGAAAATATCCCCGTCGGAGCCGTTGTAGTTGGTCATGTCCAACTGGATGACGCCCGTCACTTTTAGTCCGTCGCGTTTGTAGGCGGCGGCTATCTCCTGGGAGCCGCGCAGGCCCACCTCCTCGGCGGCGTAAGCTATGAATTTCAACGTCCTGGCCGGGCGGTAGCCGGAGGCCGCTATCACCCGTATGGCCTCGCTCAGCGCGGCGACGCCGGAAGCGTTGTCGTCGGCGCCAGGGGCCGCTACGTCCCCCCCGCCGCGCGCTATGGAGTCCAGATGGCCGCCCAGCACTATGATCTCGCCCGGTTCCGAGGCGCCCTGTACGGTCAGGATAACCGACTCCTGGCCCCAGGCGGCGTGGCGGTAGGGCTCTACCGAGATATCCGACCTCCCGGTGGCCAGACGTTTCCAGTAGGACTGCAGCCACTTCGAAGCATCGATGCCGGTGACGGAAGTGTAGTAGCGGTTCTTGTAAGCGGAGAGCGCGGTAACGGCGCGGGTCAGTTCCTCCTCTCCGGCGAGGGCGAGCAGGCCGCGGACCTGCTCCGGACGGTCCAGCGTGTAGGCGCGGGTGGCGGGCGCCGGCGCCGGCAGCAGGGCCGCCTTTGCGGCCTCAAAGCTGTCGTGCGTGAAGAAGCCGCCGCATTTATGGAACTTGTCGTGCATGGCTTCGGAAACGGCCGGCAGTTCAGCCGGGTCCAACTGGAAGACGGAGACCAGGCCGCCGCGGGCCGCGGCCTTTTTCACCGTGAAAGCTGAACTGGGGCCCAGGGCCTTCAGGTCCTCGTCTGAAACGGTGACCCAGACCGGGGCGTCCTCCGCGCGGGCGGCGGGCGGCACAGGCGACGCCGCCAGGACCGCGGCGAAATCGAGCGGTCCTGGAAAGTCCGCTCCCGGGGCCGTCCCCGCCGCCGCGGCTCCGGCGCTAAGGGCGAGCGAAAGGCCCGCCGCCAGCCCAGCCAGTTTCATTGTTCTCATGGTCAAGCTCCTTCAAATGCTTTTACGCAACGCGCCCCCGGCCCGGAACAGGCCGGGACGGGAGCGCGGGCGCGCCTTCGGCCTCCGCTAGTAGGCCACCGCGAGGAGAATGAAGGTCTTGTAATGGTCAGGCGAGTAATAGATCTTCTCCCCTCCGCCTATCACTATCCTCTCTGCTCCGCGCTTGCCCAGGTCCGGAGAGACTTGGTAAACGGTCTCTCCGATCTTTACCGTGTGAGGGGCGTCGCCGGTGATCAGCGTGTACTCCTTGTAGTAGCCGGCCGGCATGGCCGGCAGCAGGCCTTCCTTGTTCTGGAACGTGACGCCGTCCTGGGCGTACGGCAGCTTCCTGCCATTGTAGACGTCCGAGACCAGCTTCATCATCAGCCCGCCGCGGACCTCGTCGTAAACTAGCGGGCTGAACCCCTTTCCCGGCGCCGGCGCGGCCGGGGCGGCGTAGGCGGCGGCTTTCGCGGCGTCGGAAGGGAAGTCCAGCGTCCCTTCCAGGTCCGTCCTGTGTATCTCGGCGCCGGCGGCCTGCAGCCTGGCCAGCGTAGGCGGCCGCGGGTGGCCGTAGGAGTTGTTCCGGCCCACTTCGATGAAGGCCAGCCTGGGCTGCACCGCCTTCAGGAAGAGTTCGCTGGAGGCTCCGGCGCTGCCGTGATGCCCCACTTTCAGGACGTCCGAGCGCAGCTCGGCGCCGTACTTGGGGACCACCTGTGCCTCTACCGCCGCCTCCATGTCCCCGGTGAAGAGGACCGAAGCGTCCTGGTAGCTGAGTTTCACTACGATGGAGCAGTTGTTGGGCGTAATGGCCGCCGCGGCCGCGGCGTCCGGACAGCTGTTGAAGACCTTGGCCTGCACCTGCGGTCCCCAGTCCAGGTACTCGCCGGGCGCCGGGTAGAATATATTTATGCCCGGGACCTTGGCCGCCAGGTCGCGCACCGCGCCCACGCCGGGGTTGTCCTTGCGGGTGTCGTAGAAATTCCCCACCGGCAGTTTAGTGAAGACATACCGCAGGCCCACGTAATGGTCGGCGTGAGGATGGGTGAGGACCACGTGATCGATCTTCTTTACCCCCTTCTGCAGAAGGAAGTGCGCCAGCGGCGGGTCGCTTGCCGGGTGGGAGGTGTCGGCCGGGCCGCCTTCCTTGTTGGCCGGGCCTCCGTCGATCAGAACGTTCTGGCCGTTCGGCAGTTCAATGTATTGCGCGTCTCCCTGGCCGACGTCCACAAAGTAGACTTTCAGTTCTCCGCCCGCTTTAGTGTCTTTTATCGTGACCGTTTCGGCCGCCGCGGGCGCGGCCAGCGGGACCACGACGCTGCGCGCCGAGTCCAGCGTGATCTCCGTAAGGCCGCCGTTGGCCGAGAGCGTCTCCAGCCGCTCCGCTTTCAGCGGATAGCCGCCCAGGAACAAAAGCGCGGCGGCCGCCGCGAGAACCGCTTTTCGTTTTATCAGACTTACCATGGAACTCCTCCTTGACCTGCTCGTGCCGTAGAAAATATTCCGCTCCGCCCGCGCAAGGCAGTGGGCGGCGGCCGGGGCTATGCAGGAGCCCGGCGCCGTCCGTTCTGACGCGGAAAGGAAGTTGGGAAAAGAAATAGCGCCGACCAAAGACTGCTTGCTCACTAGCCCTCCTTACTCCGGGCTACCGCGCAGGGTCGGCGCTAACGGCTAAAGTCTACAGAACTGGTAGTCTTTCGTCATAGGCATAAGGACCTATTCGCTTGTAGGCCTTTTGGTCTTGGGTTATTCGAAAATATAAGCGCCCCGTGAGGGGCGCTGATATTTCGCGATGCGGTGTTCGTTGAATGCCCAGGGAGGGTCAGTCGAACCTTACCGCGGAAAAGTCCAGCGGCTCAGGGCGCGCCGCGGCGGCGTCAACTTCCACGCTCAGGGGCTCGGCCGCGTACCTCCTGGCCGGGAACTCCGGGATGGCCGCTTTGATGAAGGACAGCCGGGTTACGCCGGTGCCGAGGCCTTTGTCCTGGGCCACGGTGACGGCGGTGTTGCAGCCGGCCGGGCTCTTGGCGAAGTCGGCGCCGCCGAGCACCAGTATGCCCTCAATGAGCCGGGTGCGGGCGTTGAAGACCGGACCGCCGGAGTTGCCGCCGAAAGCGTCGATGTCGGTGATATAGTAGGACTTGGGGGAGGTGCTGCGCACGGTGGCGCCGCCCGATACTTTAAGCGGCAGGCCCACCGGGTGGCCTATGGTCAGCATCTCTGTCCCCTTGGCGGGTTCCGCGCCGCGGTTGACGGGCAGCGGCCGGCGGCCTTCCACCTTGCGGTCCAGCTGGATCAGCGCGTAATCCGGGCCCATCTTATTGAGGATGTTAGCCAGGAGCGAGATGATAGTGCTGACCGTGCCGGTGGGCTGCTTGTCCAGGTCTCGCGTCACTATCCGCTTGCAGCCGTACACGTCGCCGGCCGGCACTGTGGTGGCGGCCTTGCCGCCGCTCTGCTTGACCGCGTAGCCGAAAACGAACTTGGTGCCGGCGCAGGCGGCCTCGTCGGTGATGCAGTGCCCGGCGGTCATGACCAGGTCTTCCCCCACCAGGGCGCCGGAGCAGAAGGCGCCTATCGGCTGCTCGCTGAACCGTTCGCCGGGGCAGAGATTGACGGCCTCGCCGAAATTTTTATGCGCAAGGGAGGCCTGGTCTCCGCTGAAAGAGACCTGCTTGGCCTGCCAGAGAGAAACCACCGAGTCGGCCAGGACCCGCAGCTCCGCCGGGGCCTCGTAATAGTCCAGCCGGTTGTCGGCGCCGTATATAGTCTTGGCCTGGTCCGCAATACCGGCGGCCGGCAGGAGCAGGGCCAGCGCGGCGGCGAGTGAAGTGGAATTGAATTTGTTGGTCATGGATTCAGCCTTTATGCGATAGCGTTGATATATTGTATGCCGTAGGCGGAGATCCGGCGAGGGGCTAAAGGCCCATGCGGCAGAGGCATTTGGGCCCAGGGCTGCGCCTACAGAGGTTTGACCGCTCTGTATAGATTCAGCGTGCCGAAAGCCGTGGAGCAGCGCCAGGTGATCCGGTTCTCCGTGAAACCGGCCTCCCCGCACATGCCGGTGAGCCTGCCACGGTAGTTATCGGCGTTCTCTTCGAAATGCCAAAGCAGGAGCGAGATCAGTTTCATCAACGTCGTGTCAGGTTTTCCCAGGTCGGCGATGTGCAGTTCCCCGCCGGGCTTGAGGACGCGGAAGCTCTCTTTGAGCGCGGCAGCCTTGACCGGGGCGGAGAGGTGGTGGAAGACCAAACTGGATAATACCCGGTCAAAAGAAGCGTCCGGGTAGGGCATGGCATCGGCGAGGGCCTCGTCCAATTTAATTCCCAGCCCTACTCTCTCAATCTTCTTCCTGGCAAGTTCCAGGATCTCCCCGTCGCCGTCCAGGCCGGTTACTTCGGCGCCGGGATGGGCCTGTTTAACAAGGAGCGCCAGCGTGCCCGTGCCGCAGCCAAGGTCGAGCACGCGGGCGCGCTCTGTGATCCCGGCCTGCCCGACAAGGCGGCGCTTGAATTCTTCTTCCGGTGAGACCAGTCCGATGAAAGCGTCGAAAAGCGGCGTAAAAGCGGCGAACCTCAGCGCGGGGATATATTGCGGATCGGGCATAGTGTGCTCCTCGTACTATTTAACGCAGCATCCCGGAAAAACCTTCGATATAGTATTCTCTCCCGACGATTGTGAGAGCGTATTTCCCTTAAGACCTATATGCGGATAGGTCTTTGTGCCCATGACGAATTCCTACCAGTTCTGTAGACTTTGGCTGTTAGCGCCGACCTTACGCCGGTTCCGCCGCCTGGGCGGGAGGAGTTGAGATGAGGTCAATGCTTTTCGGCGCTGCGCTGCTGCTGGGGTCCACCCTTTCAGCCTCCGAGTTCAACCAGATAAAGAATGTTTCCCCCGCTCCGTCGGCGCAAACCTCCGCGCCGGGAGGCGCTTTCGAATCGCTCAGATCCCTTGCTCCCGTCGGCAGTCCCGAATTGCCGGAACCCGCGCGGGCCGCTCTTCCCGGGGCAGGGCTGTCCGGAGAGGCGCTGTTCCAGGCGCTGCACGCCGCGGTCCCGAAGCGCGACGTGAGCTACGGCGAGGCCAAGGCGTATATGTACTCCAAGGCAGACAACGTCATCTGCAACGGGGCGCCAGGCATAATAACTTTCTACTCGCAGGTCTGCGTCAACGGCGCCAGCGCCAATGGCGGCGACTATCCTGAACGGACGGACTTGAACGGCGACGGCGTAGTGGATTCTATAGTCAACGCTGAACATATCTGGCCGCAGAGCTATTTCAAGAGCGCCCTCCCTATGGTTTCGGACCTGTTCAACCTCGGTTCCACCTTCGCCACTCCGAATTCCCGCCGCGGCAACGTCCGCTTCGCCATGGTTTCTAAGCCGGACTATTCCACTTCCTGCGGTTCAAAACGCGGTAAGGAGGGCTTCGAGCCCTGCGGCCCCGTCAAAGGGAACGTCGCTCGGTCCGTGCTGTATTTCGTGCTGGCCTACCATGACAGGGACATCCGGCAGGGCATGGATTACAACGAGTTCTGGGTGAAGCAGGTGCCGATGTTCCTGGAATGGAACAGGCTGGATCCGCCCGACGAGAACGAGCGCCGCCGCAACGACCTGGCGCAGCAGCTGCAGGGCAACCGCAATCCCTTTATCGACGAGCCGGCGCTGGCAGACCGGATAGGCGCGGCGGTCTTCGCCGCGCATTGACCGGATGCTCATGCCCAGGCTAAACCTCCTCTCCGCGCCGGGCTTCCTGGCCGCGCTGCTCCTGCTGCCCGGACCCGTCCCGGCCGCCGGCGGCCGGGCGGCAGTCCAGTTGGAGGCCGCCGCTCCGGCGCTGCGGGAGGAGCCGCCAGCCGCTCCCGCGGCCCCCGTGGCGGTCCGCCGTGAGTTCTCCGACGGGCCGCTGGTGATGCTGCAGGGGTTCCACTGGTACGCGGACGATTACTGGTACCGCCCCCAGCGCGGCTGGTGGGGCGTCCTGTCTCAGAAAGCTTCGGTAGTGGCTGCCGCCGGATTTGGTCTGGTCTGGTTCCCTCCCGTATCCGTCGGCAGCTACTATCCGCGTGAGTGGTATAACCTGGACTCGCAATGGGGTAAAAAGACCGTCCTCCTGGAGGCCGTGGCCTCCATGCACGCCGCGGGCGTGAAAGTGCTGGCCGACATAGTGCTTAACCACCGCAATGGCAGCACCAACTGGCTGGATTTCAGGAACCCGGACTGGCCCAGCGAGGCCATAGTCAACAATGACGAGGTCTGGGCCCAGCCGCCCTACGCCGAGCTGCCGCGCAGCCGCTACGGCGACGAGGGGCAGGGCGACTTCGGGGCCAGGGACCTAGACCACCGCAACCCGCTGGTGCAGGAGGACTCCCAAAAATTCCTGCGGTGGCTGCGCGCCCTGGGCTTCGACGGCTGGCGCTATGATATGGTGAAAGGCTACCCCGCCCGCTACGTCGGGCAGTATAACGCGGCCTCCGCCCCGGAGTTCTCCGTGGGCGAGTATTACGACACCGACCGCCAGCGCCTGGCCGACTGGGTAGACGGCACGGACCCCGCTCCCGGCAAGGCTGCGGCTTCCTCCGTTTTCGACTTCACCACCCGCTACGCGCTGGCCGCGGCGGTGGAGTCGGAGCGGTACGGGCCGCTCTCGGACAACGGCCGGCCTTCGGGGCTCATCGGCTGGTGGCCGCGCAAGGCGGTCACGTTCATAGAGAACCACGACACTTCCCCCCGCGACCCCGGCTTCATCGCCGGCGCCTCTCCGGAATACCGGACCCAGCGTCTAATGGCCTATGCCTATCTGCTTACCCACCCGGGCGTGCCTTGCGTCTTCTGGCCGCATTACTTCGACTGGGGCGCGCAGTACAGGGGCGCCATAGACAGGCTAATGGAACTGCGCAGGACCGCGGGCATAACGGCCGCGAGCCCGGTGCGCGTGCTCGCCGCCTCCGACGGGCTTTACGCCTCCGTCACTGAGGGGAGTTCCCGAAAGGTGGCGCTGAAACTGGGCAGGAACTGGGGCTGGACGCCGGGAGAAGGCTGGACGCTGGCGGCCAGCGGCGAGCGCTACGCGGTCTGGCTCAAATAGGCGCCAGCGGTTGCGGAATCTGCGAAATATTAAAGCGAAACAGGTAGCGGAGGAAAAAATGAAAAGTTCAGTTCTGATCCTGGCGTTGATGCTGCTTTGCCCGTGGGCGCGGTCTTTCGCGGCGGGGAAGGCGGAGGACGTCCGCAAGGAAAGCGAGACTTCATTCAACCGGCTGCTTAACAAGCTGACCGAGGAATATGAAAAAGGCCTGCAGGTCCCCGCGCCCGCCGCGCGGCCAGAACAGGCGCAGCCCGACGACCGCTACTGGGTGACGGTGAAAGCCGTCGATAAATACGAGCGCACTAAACTGTTGGAGGCCGGCCTGGCGATAGAGGAAATACGCCCCGGCAGCGTGTCCGGTACGATGCATAAGAATTCCCTGCCGCTGCTGTCGCAGAAAGGCTTTGTGGTTGAAAGCCGCAAGACGCTGGCGCAGTACCTGTGGGAAGACGTCAAGGATTTTCCCGCCGCGGACAGCGCCTACAATAATTACGAGGAAGCGACCGCTATACTGAAAGCCGCCGCCGCGAAGAACTCCGATATAGCGTCCCTCTTCTCGCTGGGAAAAACAATAGAAGGCCGGGACATCTGGACGCTGCGCGTCAACACTTCCGCCAAGGGCGAAGCGCCCAGCGCCAAGCCCGGGGCTTTCTACATAGGCACCCACCACGCGCGGGAGCACCTGGCCACCGAGGTGCCGCTGCTGTTCGCCGTCTGGCTGCTGGACAACCGGAACAGCCCGGAGATAAAGAAGTACATAGAGACCCTGGATATCTACATCACGCCTATCCTGAACCCCGACGGGCTCGAATACGACATCAGGGGCGGGCGGTACCGGATGCACCGCAAGAACGCGCGCGTCAACGCCGATAAGACCATAGGGGTAGACCTGAACCGCAATTACGATTCCTGGTGGTGCACCGCCGGCTCTTCCAGCTATCCCGGCGCGGACACCTATTGCGGCACCGCTCCCTTCTCCGAGCCGGAGACTCAGGCGGTTAAGCGGTTCGTGGAAGCCCGGAAGAACCTTAAGACGCTGATGAGCTACCATTCGTTCTCGGACCTTATCCTTTACCCCTGGGGCGGCAAGGACGCCCAGGTGGAGGACGAGCGGGACAGGAAGGTGTTCGTGAAGATGGCCGGCGAGATGGCTGCGGTCACCGGCTATACTCCCCAGCTCTCCAGCGACCTTTACGTTGCCACCGGCGATACCGCCGACTGGGCCTACAAGACTGGCAAGATCTTCGCCTTCACCACGGAGCTCGAGGGCGGCAGCTTTTACCCCGGTGCGGGCATAATAGCCCGCACGGTGAAGAACAACGTGAAGGCGGCGGTCTATATGCTGAGCGTGAGCGACGATCCGTATAAGATAGTTAAGTGAACAAAAGTTGGGTCTGAAAAAACTCCCGCAGGCGCCCCGGCTGTGGCTGCGGCCGCCGGCGCCCGCGGGGGCCATTTACCCGCCCTCTCCCTTAGCAGAACATGTTTGAGGAGTCATAATGAAAAAAAAGAAATTACTTATTGTCGCCGCCGCCGTACTGGCCGCCGGCGCCGCGGCGCTTTCCCGTGGATTGGATATTTTCCCCCAGAGGGAGGTCCCCCCATACAGGACGTTCGGGCCGGAGGAGGCGCCGGTGAAGGTGGCCGAGTATTCCGATCTTTCCTGCCCGGCCTGCGCCGCGGCCTGGACCGGATTGGAGGAGACCGCGCGGAAGTATCCCAAGTACCTGCGGGTGGAGTTCAAGCATTACCCGCTAGCTTCAGTTCATCGCTGGTCTTTCGACGCGGCGCTCTACGCCGACTGCGCCGGCCAGCAGGGCCGCTTTAAAGAATACGCCGGCCTGCTATTCACCAATCAGAAAGACTGGTCGCGCGCGGAGAACGCCCCGGAACAGTTTGGCCGCTATGCCGACCTGGCGGGGCTGGAGAGAGGGGCGTTGGATGCCTGCCTGGCCGCGCCGGAAACGGCAGAGGCCGTCCGCCTCGACATGGCGGAGGGCGACCGCAGGAAGATAGGCTCCACCCCGACGTTCTTCGTTAACGGGAAAAGGTTCGTGGGGCCGGCGCAGCTGATGCGCCAGCTGCAGTACCTGGCGATAACCGTGAAGCCCGAAAATCTATGAGCGGCGGCCGCCCGAGAGGAAAAGCCTGGCTCGGCCTGCTTGGGCGCACTCTGGCTGGCGGAGTCTTCGCTTACGCCGGTTTTATAAAAGCGGCAGCGCCGGTGGAGGAGTTCGCCTACGCGATAGAGAGCTATCGAATCCTCTCCCCCTTTCTTTCGCTCGCCGCGGCGTATATCCTGCCTTGGGCGGAACTGCTGCTGGGGCTCTTGCTGCTGGCCGGGTTGTATACCAAGCCGGCTGCCGCGGCCGCAGGGGCGCTGCTGGTGGGTTTCGAAGGGTTCCTGCTTTCGGTCATTATCCGTAAGATCCCGGTCACCAGCTGCGGCTGCTTCGGCGCGGGGGTCTCCTCCTCGCCGCCTACGGAGTTCGCCCTGAACCTGCTTACACTAGCCGCGTCGTATCTCGCCTGGAAATACGGCCGGGCATTTGCGGCCGAAACCGGCACTTTGCAGTCAAAGTAATCCCGCCGTTAAATCACACCAAACACCTTCTCTGTGTCAGTCCGACACGGCGGGCTGTATATCGCCGTCTATTTCCGGGATCTGGCCGCCCTTCAGGCCGAATGCGCCGGCCAGTGAGCTGAAGGACCGCCTGATCAACTCACGGTCCTGGGCCCGGCCGCCGTCCGCCGCGGCGCGGAGCGGCACGGCCGGGGAGTCAGGCCGGGTCGATTCGAACTGTTCCCAGGGCGTGAAAGGCCAGCCGGCGCCGCTTTCAAGCCTGTCGTCGGTGGGGTTGAGGCCGGCGGCCTCGTAGAGGAATTCAGTATAGTTCACGCAGTCGAACTCCGCCGGGCCCCGGCTGAATAGCTTGTACTTGAGGCCGAGCTTGCCCATGGCCAGGGCCCGGCTCACTATCCGCTCGCGCTGGGCGGCAGTGGGCCGCAGCTTGCTGGTGCGGTTCCCGTAGAGCGGGAATTCATAGTTGCGGGTGAAGGTGTGCCAGGCGTAGATATTTCGGACGCCCCCGGGTTTGAAACTGTTCGGCACGCAGTCGGCGAGTATGACGCGGATGCGCCCGTCCTTGATCTCCGTGCCCGCGAAGATCCCGGCGTGGCCCACCGGCATATCCGGGCTCACCCAGCCGCTGATGGTCCCCACGATGCCGCCGGTAAAGATAAGGTCGCCCTTCTCCATGCCCGCGCGCGCCGAGGGTTTCAGCCCGGCGACGGCGGCCGGGGCCCCGATGTGTTCCAGCATCTCGAAGGCTGCGGCGCGCACCACCGCGGTCTCTCCGGGATCGGCGGCTATCCCGAGAAGGAAGGGGGCCGTCCTGCCGTTGCTCCTGAGTTTGCCCATGCTGATGAGCAGGTTGATCTTTATTACCTCGTCCGCTTCTGAGTAGAATTCGGCGAGCTTCGGCATCAGCCGCGGGTCCCCCAGTTCGCCCAGGGCCCAGATAGAGTCTATGGCCTTAAGCCGGGCTTTTAGGTTGTCTTCGAAAAGGCCCTTGTTGCCGCTGGCGGCCCGGTAGCCGTCCACTTCGGACAGGAGGGTTTCGGCGGCGGCCAGGTTCTCGGCCTCGCCGGAAGAGCGCATAGCGCGCAGGGCGCAGGCTCGCACGGCCGGCTCCGGATCGCTCAGGAGCCCGGCCAGGGCCTTTCCAGCCGAACCGGGCGCCCCGGCGGCCAGGGCCTCGACTTCGGCGCAGCGCTGCGCGGCGCCGGCGTCGATAGCCGCGGTTGCAGGAAAGTCTTCATCCGGCCGTGCGTCTACGCCGGCAGCGCGGGTATATTGTGAGAAGGTGAAGGATATAAAAACAGCCGCAAGACCAAGGTTTCTGAGTGTCATTACTCTCTCCCTTGGCGCTAACACAACTATAGTCTAGCAGAGCCGGGCAGGAAGGCAAGGGACAAGGGGCCTAGGATGTCGATGTTAAAAGCCCCGGCCCCTTAGGCCTTTCGGGCAGTTGGCGGAGGCATTCCTCCGGCGGTAGAAAATGGAGCGGCCCCGCACGTTGGTGTGTTAGCGCCGACTTATGCGAGGCCGCAGATCTGTCTTTTACTTCTTTTCTACAAGTGTCATGCCGCATTTGGGGCAAGTGCCGGGCTTATCCCCCTCATAGTCGCCCATCGGGCAGACATATCTGGCCGCGCTTTTTGCAGCCGCACTTGCGGGCCTGAGTAGTGGTTTATTCGTCTTGGCGGCAGTACCGGCGGTCCGATTTTTACCTTTACCTTTCCCGCCTTTGCCCTTACTCATTTTTGTTGTTATAGGGTCGCCTTTTTTATCGAATCTATAAGTGGGATGTTCGTCAGTCGCCTGGAATTTATACTCAGATTGTGAAACCGGCGCAGGTGCCATCCGTTTTTTTGCGGTCGGTTTCTTCTTGCGGGCCTGCGGCTTTCCTGTCGCTTCTGACGACGCCGGACCGGTACTCGGGGAATTTATACCTGCTGTTTCCTGCGCTTCGACCGGGGATGACAGCGTGCCGGCAAGCAGCAGCGAAAAAAATAGCGATATCCCTTTTCTCATATTGAGTGCCGGCCGAAATACCCTTCTGAATAGTTTAACGTAAAAGCGCAAAAAATCCTTCTCGGGCGGAAGGACGGAATGGTCGGAATCTGTCAGGGATTGGGCAGTTTTCTGGCGAGGCTCTGGCGGGCGCGGAATATCAGTGAATCCACCGCGGAGACTGAAAGGCCCATGATCTCGGCGATCTCGGCGTAGGAGCGGTTCTCATAAGCCTTAAGTATAAGCGCTGACCGCTGGGCGTCGGGGAGTTCTGCAAGACCGGCGGCTATTTCCCTGTTCCGCAGCGAAGTTTCAAGCAACGCGCCCGGAGAGGAGTCCTGGCCTGAGACCTGCAGCGGCGCGTGGTCCTCTTCCCCCGCCTCCAGCGCCTGTGTGGGCGCGGCGGAATTGCGGCTTTTAGCCCTGCGGGCCTGGTCCACGGCCAGGTGGTAGGCGATCTTGTAGAGGATGGTGGAAAGTTTTGCGTCCGGTTTAAGTCCGTCAGCGGCCTTGTAAAGACGCAGGAAGGCTTCCTGGGCTAAGTCCTCGCTGTCCGACTGGTTATGGGTATAGCGGTGCAGAAAATTTATCAGCGGCCCGGCGTGCTTCTCGACGATGAGGGTAAAGGCCTCTTCGCTGCCGGCGTTGAACCGCGCCAGCAGGTCGAAGTCTTCGGCTTTAGCCTGATTTTCCCCCATGGCTTTATTTTACTTATTTGCCGGCTCTGGCGCGCCGGCCGTCAGGTAACGCACCGCGGCCGAGGCGCAGGCCATGCCGAAGGCCCCGGTCACGAAGCCTGCCGTGCCCAGCACCACGCTTTTCTTGGTGCAGCTCTGGAACTCGTTCTCGCCCTGCGGGCACAAACAGCCGGCCTTGCAGTCGGTCGATTCCATGGACTCGTGCGGCTTCCTGTGCAGCTCCAGCGTGCAGACGGCCTGCACCCCGAACTTTCCCTTCTTCGGGAAGCCGTATTTCTGGCGCAGGATGTCGCGCACCGCGCGGGCCAGCGGGTCGCCCTCGGTGAGGCCCAGGTCCATCAGGCGGACCTGCGTGGGGTCCAGGCGGCCGCCCGAGCCGGTGGAGACCACCAGCGGCAGGCCTTTCTCCCGGCAGTAATTTATCAGGAAGCACTTGGAGGTGATATGGTCGATGGCGTCTATCACGAAGTCCGGCCGCTCGGCCATCAGCGTATCGCAGGTCTCGTGGTTGAAATAGTTGGCCACGGCGTCAATTCGGGCCTCCGGGTTCACCAGGCGCAGGCGCTCGGCCAGCAGCGTGGCTTTCGGCCGGCCTATGGTGCCGCTCAGGGCCTGCAGTTGGCGGTTGAAGTTGCGTATGCAGACCGTGTCGAAGTCCACCACGGTCACGCGGCCCACGGCGGCGCGCGCCACGGTCTCGGCCGCCCAGGAGCCCACGCCGCCGCAGCCTATCACCATCACGTGCGAGCGGCGCAGCTTGTCCATGGCCTCGGGGCCCACCAGCCGCGCCATGCGGTCGAAGCGGCGCTCGGGATCTTCCATCTGTGAAAAATCGGCGTTCCCGCCTTTAGTTTCGCTCATTTCTTTTTCCTCCCGGGAGTCCGCTTTTTCGCCGCGTGGCGGCGGGCCAGGTCGGCTATGGTCACGGATTTGAGCGAATTTGCCAGGGCGGCGCTGGCCAGCCGCCAGGCTTCCCTGGTAACGCAGTCCGCGGCCCGCCCGCATTCCCCGGCGTCGTTCACGCAGCGCACCAGTTTTACCGGGCCGTCGAAGACCCTGTAGACGTCGTGCAGGGTTATGCCGGCCGGGGGCAGCGCCAGCTTGAAGCCGCCTCCGGCCCCGACAGAGGTACGCACTATGCCGGCCCGCTTCAGCGCAGAAGCTATGCTCCCGAGGTATTTGAGCGATATCTGCTGGTCCCTGGCTATGTCGGACAGGGGCACGGGCACGCCTCCGCCGTCCAGCGCCAGCTGCAGCAGGAACCTGGCGCCGTAGCGCGTACGGGTGGAGATTTTCATAATACTACCATTCTACTAGTATTTAAGCCGGGGCGCCAATAAGCGGGGCCAAAGGGCCCTTGAAAAATCGGGTTTTGGGAGCTAGACTATACTTGGGGAAGGGGTTCCACCCCACGCGGCAGTAGCAGAACAGTTGGAACCCTGGCAGAGGGCGGACCAAGCGGGTCCGCCCCGATTTTTTATGCCCTTTCGAGAGCCGGGCCGGCTTGCCTGGCGTCGCGCGCCATGGAGGCGTTCCACAGCCCTTCCGAGCGGGCCACGAAGGCCGTGGCGCTGATATCCCCGTAGACATTGACCGCCGTGCGGCTCATGTCCAGCAGCCGGTCCACGCCCAGGATTATCGCTATACCTTCGGCGGGCACGCCGAACATGGCCACGATGCCGGCTAGCAGCGGTATGGAGCCGCCGGGCACGCCGGCCGCGCCTACGGCGGTGATCACCGACATTACCACTATTACCGCCATCTGCCCCAGGTTCAGGTCTATGCCGAACACCTGGCAGAGGAAGATTGCCGTCACGCCCTCGAAGATGGAGGTGCCGTTCATGCACATGGTCGAGCCCAGCGGCAGCACGAAGCCGGCTATCTTGGGCGGCACGCCGAGCCCCTGTTCGGCGGCGTCGAGCGCGGTGGGCAGCGTGGCCGAGCTGGAGCTGGTGGAGAAAGCCGTGACCACGGCCGAGCGCACGCGGGTGAAAAAGAGCGCCGGGGAAATGCCGACCAGCAGGCGCAGGACCAGCGAGAGGTTGACCGCGGCGTGGAACAGCAGGGCGCCCAGCACCACCAGCATGTAGCCGCCCAGCGGCAGCAATAGCGCGAAGCCGAAGCGGGAGGTGACGCCGAAGATCAGCGCGGTCACACCGTAGGGCGCCAGGCGCATGGCCATGCCCACGATGGCTATCACCGCGTCGTTGAGGGATTCCAGCAGGTCCAGCATGGGCTTGGCGCGGGCCGGCGGGATAAGCGTCAGGGCCGCGCCGAACACGATGCCGAAGAAGATGATGCCCAGCATGTCCCCCTCCACGGCGGACTTGACCGGGTTGCGCGTAACGACGTTCACGAAGGTGTGCACGCCGAAGCCCTCGCCGGAGGCCGAGGCCAGCCTGGCGGAGGCGTCGCCGGCGTAGGCGGCCATCAGCTCGGCCTTCACGGGCGCGTCTATGGCTTCGCCGGGCCTGAGCGCGCCGACGAAGAGCAGGCCGGTGGCCGCGGCCAGGAAGGTGGTGGCCAGAAAGTAACCTACGGCCTTGCCGCCTATGCGCCCTACCCGCCGCAGGTCGCCCAGGCCGGCCACACCGAGGGCTATGGAGGCGAAGACCAGCGGCATCACTATCATGAAGAGCATGCGCAGGAAGATCTGCCCCAGCGGGCCGGCTACATAATGGTTGACCCAGTCGGTCACCGGGTGATGGCCGCCCAGCGTAGTGTTGGCCAGTATGCCCAGCGCCGCGCCCAGGAGCAGGCCGGCCAGGATCTTGGTATGGAGTTTGCCGCCGAGAGATTTTGCCATGGTTACCTCTTAAAAGTTCAGACAAGTTTACAAAATAAGCCCGGCGTTAAAAAGCGGCCGCCGGCTTTTTGATAGAATAACCTAAAGAGCTTTTTCAGGGGGAGCAAATGGCCATATTCATCGAAAAACCCATAATAGTGCCGGCCGCGGGCAACAAGCCCAAGGTCATAGAGGAATATATCGGGCGCGCCAATTCCAAGACCACCACCATCAGCGTGGCGCGCATGGTCAGCCCCGGCGGCTGGGTAGAGCCGGAGCAGAACCCGCTCTTCACCGAGTACACCCTTGTGCTGCGCGGCCTGCTGCGCGTGGAAACGCAGAACGGCACCTTCGACGTCAGGGAGAAGCAGGCCCTCATCATGGAGCCAGGCGAGCGCGTGCGCTATTCCACCCCCGAACCCGAAGGCGCGGAATACATCGCCATCTGCCTGCCGGCCTTCTCCTACGAGACGGTGCGCCGCACCGGCGAAACCCGCAAGCCGTATTAAAGCCAACTGCAAAAAAAGAAAAGGCCGCCCCGGAAGGCGGCCTTTTCTTTGCGGCGCTTAAGCCATCTTGTTGGGGATCTTCACCGTCCTGCCGGCTACGAAGAAGTCGCTGCCGCCGCGGTGATGCACGGTGGCCGGGTGCTTTACGCCGTCCACCCAGGCTTTGACTACCTTTAAGATGAAGAGATTGTATTTGCCCGCCAGGCGCGCGTCGTGCAGGCGGCATTCCAGACTGGCGTAGCATTCCTTTATCAGCGGGGCTTTTACGAGGGAGGCCGGCTGCGCCGTCAGGCCGAACTTCGAGAACTTGTCCACTTTGGCCCCGGAGACATTGCCGCAGGCCACGGCTTTGGACGCTATCTGGAAGGTAGGGATGTTGATCACGCATTCCTTAGAGGCCTTGACCATTTTGAAAGTGAGGCTCCGGTCGCTGATCACGCAGCCGACCAGCGGCGGGTTGAAATCTATCATGCTGTGCCAGGACAGCGTCATCACGTTGCTTCGTCCCTTGTGGGCCGAGCTGAGCATGATCACCGGGCCGGATTCCAGCAGCGAGTAGACTTTATTGAGCGGGTAGTTCTTCTTCATTCTCTCTCCTATTTCTGCCACGGCAGCCGCAGGCGCAGGGTAAGCAGCGCGTCTCCGGAGAACAGCCGCGTGGAAATGTTCACGCAGACCGCGAACACGGCGGCCTGATAGAGTATCCCCCACCACACCTGGGGGATATTGCCCATCATCACGTTCTGCGGCGCCATGAAGGCGTGCGTGAACGGGATGGCGTAGAGCAGCAGCTTCAGGCCGAAATGGGCGGTGCTCATGTCGATGAAGATGGGCAGCAGGTAGGCCAGCATCAGCGGCATCATCAGCGGGGTCATCATGGTCTGTATGCTTTTGACGTCCTCGGAGAGTATGCCCAGGATGAAGGCGATGGACAGGGCGCAGAGTATGCAGAACATCACCGACAGCCCCACCAGCAGGTAGCCGGGACCGCTTATCATCACGCCCAGCGCGGCCAGCGCCGGGCCGGCGGCGGCCACGGCCACGGCGGGATCGGCGCCCAGGCCGGTGACGCCGGCCATGAATGATCGCATGCCCAGCATATAGGCCCCGGAGAGGGCCGCGGCTATCAGGGTGGCGGCGGCCAGTTTGCTCATCACCAGCAGGCGGCGGTCCAGCGGCGAGCTGAGCAGCGTCTCGAGCGTCTTGTTCTCCTTCTCGCTCGCTACGGCCGTCATGATCATCTGCGCCGAGAGGATGACGATGAAGAACACCGCGATAGGGAAGAAATAGGACTGGGACTGGATGAAGCCGATCACCTGCGCCAGCGACACCTCCGCAGTGCGGCCGTTTACCACGGCGAATTCCTTGGGCGGGGCCGGGTCGCGCAGGAAGTTCGGGTGCAGGCCGGGCAGGCGCAGCTGCATCAGGTAGGCGCTTACTTCCTTCGCCGCCGCCTGCTGGGTGCGGCGTATCTGCGAGGCGGCGATGGCCGGGCCCAGGCCCGAGGCCTGGCGCCTGAAGCGGGAGTAGTATTCTATGCTGGAGCTTTTCCCCGCCGTGACGGCGGCCTGCAGGCCGGCGGGAATGACCATGAAGGAATTCTCGGCGGCGTACTCGGGCGCGGCCATGGCGGCGGCGATCTCGCGCTGCGGGGCGGCGCTGGGCCTGGTCTTGGTGCCGGAGATGGCCTTTATCAGCCGGGCCGACAGGTCGGAGCGGTCCAGGTCCAGCACCACGATGCCGTTGCGGGCGGTCGAAGTCTTGTTGTGGCTGCCTACGGCCTTGCCGATGACGTGGAAGACCAGCAGGGTCACGGCTATGGTGATGACGAGCTGGGCGGTGAGCAGCTCCTTGATCTCTTTTTTCAGCAGCACGAAGAAGATGTTCATTGGGTTAATTTTATGAAGACCTCTTCCAGGTCCTCGGTGGCGAAGCGGGCTTTCAGGGCGGCCGGGGTGTCGCAGGCCAGCATTCGCCCCTTGTTGATCACGCCGATGCGGTCCGAGAGGAATTCTATCTCCCCCATGTTGTGGCTCGAGATCAGGAAGGTCATGCCGCCGGCGGCCAGCGCCTTAATGGTCTTGCGGATCTCGTAGGCGTTGACGATGTCGAGGCCGCTGGTGGGCTCGTCGAGGATGGCCAGGCGCGGCCTGATCATGACGGCGCGGGCCAGCAGCAGTTTGCGGGCCATGCCCTTGCTGTAGGTCTTGATCTTGTCGCCCAGCCGCTCGCCCAGGCCGGACAGGCGCTCCCCCTCCGCCGCGGCGGCGCGGGCTTTGACTTTGTCCTTGAGGAAGACCATGGCCATGAAGTCCAGGTACTCGCGGCCGGTGAGGTTCTTGTAGGCGCCGGCTTCTTCTGGCAGGTAACTGATGGTCTCGCGCACGGCGTGCGCGTCGCGCCTGGTGTCCAGGCCGAACACCGAGACGCTGCCCGCCGTCGGGGTGAGTATGGTGGCTATCATCTTGAGCGTGGTGGACTTGCCCACGCCGTTGGGGCCGACCAGGGCGAAGATCTCTCCCGGGGCCACGCTGAAATCCAGCCCCGCCACGGCCTCGAAGTCCTTGTATTTCTTGACCAGTCCTGTGATCTCCAGCGCTTGGGTCATAGGTTCCTAGGGCGCCGCCTTTACGGCGGGCTTTCTCTTTTTCTTCGGCGCCAGGCCGGGCAGGGCTGACGGGGCCGGCGGCGTTTCAACTGCCTGGCAAATGGTCTTGAGGGCCCTGGCCACGGCGGGCAGCCGGCGCAGTTCGGGCTTTACCGCGGCCAGCGCCCTCGCGGCGGCAGTCTTCTGCCTGCAGTCGCGCGAGCGAAAAACTTTCCACAGCGCCGTCTCGGCCGCGGCCGCCTTCTTGCCGGCGGCGGCCAGCGCCGCGGCGGCGGAGAGGCGCACCTCCGGGTCGGAGTTGGCCAGCGCCTGTATGACGGCGTCCAGGGCGCTCTTCTCGGCGGGCGCCAGCCTGCCCAGCGGGAAGACGGCCAGGTTGCGGGTTTCGGGATCGGCGTCGCGGGTGGCCGCCAGCAGGGCGGCTACCGTGCCGGGCGGCAGAGAGGCGGGGCTGGCCACAGCGTAATTGCCCAGCGCCGAGGCGGCGGCCCGACGCACCTTCAGGTCTTCGTCTTTGAGGGTTTCGAGCAGCGGCGCGGCCGCTTCCTGCGGCGGAGGGAACATCAGCAGCAGCGCCAGCGCGGCGGCTTCGCGGGTGCGCGGGTCGGCGGAGCGCAGGGCTTGAGCCAGCCTTTCTCCCTGGGCCCGACCTGTCCTGACCAGGGCCAGCAGGGCCGGCCCGGATTCTTTAGCCCCGGCGGCGGCGGTCTTTGACAGCACCGGCAGCAAGTTGGAGGGCAGGGTGTTCATTATTTCAGGCGTGAAAGCCGCCAGGGCCGCGGCGGCGTTCTCCCTGACCGCGCCGTCCGGATCTTCCAGGGCGGCGGCCAGGGCTTCCAGCGCCTCTTCAGGCGGCGCAGGCATGGCGGCCAGCAGCGCCGCGGCGCCGGCGCGCGAGCGGGGGCTGGCAGACTTGAGCGCGGCGGCCAGCCAGAGGCCGGCGGGGCGTCCGACGTTGACGAGGGCGGAGAGGGCCGCGGCTTTTACCGCCGGGTCCGAACTGGAAGCCGCCCGGGCCAGCGCCGGCACGGCTTTTTCTGCGGCCGGGCCGAGGCGGCCGAGAGCATGGCAGGACTCCGCGGCCAGCTCGCGGCTGCCCTTTTCGAAATTAGCGGCTAGGGCCAGCGCCCCCTCTTCCCCC
>Ga0209212_1003116_pt1 | contig 22401 bp, 25 predicted proteins | sample RifGroC2_FD_183996 | JGI IMG/M metagenome (GOLD analysis project Ga0209212, IMG submission 183996) | Groundwater microbial communities from Rifle, Colorado, USA - Groundwater C2 (SPAdes) (version 2) | ecosystem: Environmental > Aquatic > Deep subsurface > Groundwater | place: Rifle, Colorado... | reverse complement strand
AGCGGTGTGGCTGCCCAGGTTGTCGCCTTTGCCCATGGCGGTCACGTACAGCGTCCCTTCCGAGGTCATGGAGGCCACTTCAACGCCCGAGCCATTGCGCCAGATCTGCGCGTAGATATTGGAGGCCGTGCCGGAAGAAACAACGTCCAGCGCTGCGTAAGGCACGCCGGTGGAAATACCCAGCAGGCCGCGCACCTCGGCGGAAGACTTCAACAGGGTGTAACCGTTGCTGGTAAACTTATCAACTACACGGAATTCGGCCGCATAAGTAACAAAGGAACAGGACAGGAGAATTAACAACGCGGCCGCCGAGGGCGAAAGCCACCATGGGATATAAATCCTGTCATTACCAAGGCTGAAAGATTTCATCCAATTCTCCAGAAGGATATTTATTAACACTTAGTTTAAACACCGACGGCGCTTATAGCGCCTGCCGCAGGCGTAACTGATCAAGGGTGTTTGTTGTATTTCTTACGTATCTCGCTTATAGCGGCGCGTATGGAACTGCGCTCGGCGTCCGTTTTGGCCGAGTGCAGACTCTCCATTAAAGGCCGCGTCTCGGCGCGCATCGCCTCCATTTTGGCGGCTCGCTCGGCCCGGGCCGCTTTCTGCGCCGGGGTAAGGGCGGCTTCAGCCGCGGCTGCCCTTTTAGCGCGCAGAGCGTCCATTTGTTTGCGTATGGCGTCCCGCTCCCCTTCAGTTTTGGCGTTGTGCAGCGTCTCTCGCAAGCGGTATTCCTGCAGCCTGTCGGGGTCATTTTTAAGCCGTTGCTCTACTTTCCCCTTCCGGGCCGCGGCGTCGGCGGGGGTCTCCGGGGTTCTGGCGGCCGCGGCGCCGTGCCCCCGGGACTGGCGGATACGCTCCATAACAGCCTTGCGCTCCGCGGGGGTGGACGCGGACTTTAACTGTTCGCGCAAAGCGGCGTCATCCGCCGCCATTGCGCCTATCGGGGCGGCGGCTGCCGCGATCATAAGAAGTGCCATGACTTTGAAAATTATCTTCATATTTATCTCTCCTGATCCTTAATGGACCTGCGCTTTACTGATGCGCTACGGGAGCATCTGGGCCACTTCCACGCCGTTTATCCGCAGGCTTATATACCCGTTCTGCGGCTCCACCTGGAACCCGGCCATGCCGGTGTCTTTCACTTCCAGTTTATAGCCTGGGGCGTCCGTACCTATGCCGACGTTGCCGGAATTCACTGCAAATGTAGAGCCGCCCACGCTGAAAGCGTTACCGGTGACGGTGAGAGTGGAGACGCCCAGTATCTGGCTGCCGGCCATGTCCAGTTCTTTGGTGGCGGTATGGTTGCCCAGGTTGTCGCCTTTGGCTATGGCGGTTACGTAAAGCGTCCCTTCCGAAGTCATGCTGGCCACTTCAACGCCCGAGCCATTGCGCCAGATCTGCGCGTAGATATTGGAGGCCGTGCCGGAAGAAACAACGTCCAGGGCGGCATAAGGCACGCCGGTGGAAATACCCACAAGGCCGTTGCCGGTAACCAGCATGCCTCTATTCAACGTGCCGGTCATGGCCGGGTTGGTGGAGCCGGTTATAAGGAATCCGCCGCGGTTCTTGAACATGGTCCTGTCTACCACGGAATTAACGGCATCCTGCCCCTGCGAGTCGGCCCAGGTGAACGAACCGTTAGCCGTGGAGGACGACCCCCTGCCGCCAGAAAAGGAGTATTGCCCCTTCGCCGTATTCTCGCGGCCGCCCGCGATGAACGAGTAGGCGCCGTTCGCGCTGTTGCTTTCGCCTCCGGCGATAACGGCGCTGTTGCCGTTATTGAAGTTATACTCTCCGCCGCTTATGACCCCCAAGCCGTAATTCCCGATGACGTTTTGGTAACCGCCTGCCACCACAGAATATCCGCCGTCGGCCACGTTCTCCTGGCCGCCCGAGACGGTATCTCCCCACGACCCGGAACCGGCGCGATTACTCCCGCCTCCGGAGATGACGGAGTACCCGCCGTAGGCCAGGTTAAGTTCGCCGCCGCCAACCGTGGCCTTCTGTCCGTACGCGGTGTTCTCCCTGCCGCCGCCAATAACAGAATAGCTCCCTTCGGCCGCTTGGTCCGCGGCGGACCGGAACGCTTGCAGGTCCACCGCCCCAGCGCCGCGATAGGAGGCGGTAAAGCCGCCAAGGCCCGGCCCTGTCGTTTGAATTACGCCGTATTCGCTGATATATACTCCCACGGCGCTCAAAGTGGAAACGCCGGTTATAGCGAAGCCGGACATATTCAGCGACGTGGTCGCCACGTGGTTGCCAAGATCGTCGCCCATGGCGCTGCTGCTGGTCCATTGCAGGGCGCCGTCGGCTTTCTTGCTGAGGATCTGGCCGGTGGAACCGTCGTTTATGAATATTTTCCCCGCGGCAGGAAAGGTAGAACTGTCCACGAAATAAGCACCGGAAGAGACCGATAATACGCCGTTCACCACCACATTGCCCTGTCCGGCCGACGCTCCGGGATAGGCGGCCTGGGTGGCGCCGAAGACGGTAAAGCCTTTTATCTCGGTATCAGGGTCAGCGGCCGTGCCGTTGGCCCCCAGCACTGTCAGGTCATCTTCAGAACCGAGCTCGGTCTGGGAATACAGGTTGGAGGCCATAGGCCACAGGCCATAGGCAAGAAGAAGCAGGAACAGGGCAAAGCGGGAATGCCTGCCGCAAATAGCGGAAGGCTTCCCGGAGGATGTCCAGAATTTTACCCGACCCATATATTGACCCTTTACAAACTACAACCGGCACTTTCACAGCAAGATGCTCATTATATACCAAAAAACGCCCTTCAATCCCGAAGCACCGCTATTTATTGCGCAGCCAGGCGGCCAGTTTATTGCCGGAATTAAATACCGCTATATACTGGCCGGAAGTCTCAGCGCCCGTAACATCAAGTTTGGCCGCCGGGTTCTCGGTGCCTATGCCCACCGCGCCGGAGGTCGACACCACAAGCTGGTGGGCCGTACCAGTGCCGACGGCGAGACTGTAGTTCTGGGTATCCACGCCTTTAACTTCCAGACGGGCCGCCGCGCCCACCATACCTATACCCACATTGCCGGTAGCTTCTACGGAAAGCCCGAGCTCTCCGGGCGCGCCTAACAGCCGCGCCGTGCCCATGACATTAAGAGAATTATTAACGTTAAAATCGTTGACCGTGCCGGAAGAGACGTAGAAAGTGGCGCCTTCCTGCAGCGTATCCCGCTTGAGAATAGCGAAAGGATCTATTTCTACCACCGCGCCCGGGCTGCCGCAGCCCCATTGCGCTCCGTTCCATTGCAGGAGTTCTCCGAAATTACAGCCGGACTGGTTGAGCCTGTCCTTATTCAGCGCCCCGGCGCCCACGTCCTGGTTCTGGATAGTTCCGTCCGCTATATGAGTGGAAACTATAACATTCCCTATTCTGTCCCCATTAAGGGAACCTGACGTTATTTTTGAAGCGTTAAGATCGTTAAGGCCGGAACCGTCGCCCATGAACCAGCCGGCTGTCACGGAAGAGGAAACTGTAATATAACCGGCCACGGTGTGCGTGCCGAGCAGTACTATAGGGTCGGAACCCGTGCCCTCGTGGGTAAAGGCGTGGAGGCCCGGTACTCCGGAACCGGAGGTGGGCACCCAGTCGATGCCGTTCCAGAATTTTACCACCTTGGAAACGGAGTCGTACCACAGGTCTCCGTTGGCCGTAGCGGTGGGGCTTGAGGCGGCGGTAGTATAACGCTTGCCGGAATGGAGCAGGGTGTTGATCGCGTAAGGGGCGGAGGTCAGCTCTTCCCATGGATACATCGGCGTCCCTTCTATTACGAGCTGCAGCCACAGGCCGCCGGTCTGCCAGTCGCTTATGGTGGTAGGTTCAAGGTCCACCTTGAAAACACCGGTAGATACCCCGACGTCATACTCGGCACTTTCCCATAGTTGCACGGCGGTAGCCGGGACGGAGGAGTTATATATCCGGAAGACCATCTTGCGCTGCCCGGTGACCAGGAAGCCGTTCTGACGGATATTACCCTGGTAAGTGAACTTGACCGGAACTTCGGCGGACAGGACCGCGGGCCGTAAGCCATAGCCCGCAAACAAAAGCGCGGACAGGGACAAAGCGCGGCCAAGCCCGTTTAAGAGCCTGCTCAGCTTTGTTTTAACTGTCTCGACGTTTTTCATAGTATCAACCTGCGCCGCTCTCTCCCCCCGCGGCCGCCGGGCTTATTCCCGGCGGGACTTTTTAAGGAGGAGGTAACAGGATACGCTTACTTCTTCTTTATCCAGGCCGCCAGCGAACCGCCAGAATAGAACTTTGCGGCGTAACCGTCGTCGGGCCCGGCCACCGCCAGCGCCACCCCGGCTTCGGGCGCCTGGTTGATACCGTGCGTATCCACAAGGCGGTCATTGCCGAACTGGGCATTGCCGTTGACGGTAAGGTTATTGGTAACCGAGGCGTTACCGGCCGTAACGGCCAGGCCGTTCTGGGCGGTGAACGCGCCCACCGAGGCTACGGCGTCGCCAACCGCGTCACCCAGGGTAACGGGGCCGTTGAATTTGGCAGCGCCGTTGGCCTGGAAGTCGCCCAATATGGTCATGGAAGACCCGCTTACCATGGTTATGCTGGTGTCGAGCCCATCCTGCTGCAGCAGGGAGTTGGCGCCGCCGGTACCGTCCGCCTGGAACATCACCAGCCTCCTGGGAGTGCCGGCAATTTCACCCGCCCCCGTGGCGTCATCCGCCCACACCATGCCGCCGCCGGCCACTTTTTTGAGCACCTGGTTTTCCGCGCCGCCGGCTATGTGGATATTACCCACATCGCTGAAACTGCTTACGCCGGTAAAGTACGCAGTGGCGGAGAAGGTTGAATTCCCCTGCACATACATGCCGCTGGATACCTGCACATAACCGCTGACATACATGTTGCCGGGGGTTTGCGGGATATTCACCGTCTGCGCGGCCCCCGTTGAGCCGAACATCGTGAACCCTTTTATTTCCACGTCGGGGTCCATCATGGTTCCCTCGTTACCGAGCACGGTGAGGTCGTCCGCTATACCGAATTCGGTGCCGTTGTCCACGGCATACGCCACCGAAGCCCACGACAGCATTAAAGCCGCCAGCAGGCCGGTTACTATTTTATTAATGTTCATATCTTCCTCCTTAAGTTACTGCAACCTACCAGATCACCATCAGCTTGCCGGTTTTCACATTGGAGCCTGAAACCACGCGCCAGATATAAACGCCGCTGGCGGCTTTTTCCCCCGAAGAATTTTTAACGTCCCACTTGACCTTGGGGATCAGCTGGTTGGCGGGGATGCCCAGTTTGCGCACCAGGCCGCCGTCTAATGTATATATCTCTATATCCCCCTGCTGGGGCACATTGGCGAAAGTTATGCCGCACGTTTCGCAAGTTCCGGCCAGGCCTGTCTGTCCCGTGCCCGCGCCGGCCTGCGGGCCGTTAGGCCTGAAAGGCACGGGGAAGGCGTAGGCGTTCTTGACGGACTCGTCCAAAGTCCCGAGCAGCGCGTAAAGGCCGGGCGACATGAAAGGGACGGTGACGCTGCGGGAGGCGCCGTCCAGCGCGGAAGCGTTGAGTTTCACCCACATATCCATATCCCTGTCCAGTTCCCAGGCGCGCACGGTCTCCACGCGGATGGGCGGGTTGGAGCCGTCCACTACCCCGTCGTTGTTATCGTCGCGGTAAGAAAGCGAAAGCAGGCCGCTCTTATTGAACGGCTTGGCCCAGTAGCTTTGCTCGTCAAAAAGGCACATCTCGGTGAGGTTGCCGGTAAGCGGCAGGGCCCAGGCGCCTTCGTTCACCGCTATTTTAGAATTGGCCCGGTTTATTTCGTCCTGGTCTACCGTCAGCGGGGCTGTCAGTACGTTCTTGTTGAGCAGGATATCGAAAACTTCCTTGTCCACGGCGCCCGGCGGCAGGGTCAGGCGGGCGTTGCCGCCGGGGAAAACCAGGCTTGAGGCCAATCCTTTCTGGTACGTGAAATGCGGCGGGTTGTAAAAACCGGAGCGGCTTACGTATTCGCCGCCATTGGTAATACCCAGGTTGGGCGGCATTATATTCTGGCCCAGACTCCCCTTTACGGAATATTCACCTCCGGAGGAGAGCCCGCCTCCGGACGGGCCGCTGGCCGAAAGGTCCAGCTGGTATTCCCCGCCGGAACCTATGGCGCCAAGCGGCAGCAGCGGGCAAAGCATAGGTCCGCACGCGGCGAGACCGGAGACAAGAATGGAACCGAACCTTGGCGTTTTCATATTACGTTTACATAGTATAAGGGAAACCGCGGGCGAAATCCCGAAGAAATGACGAACTGGCCGAAAAGCCGTTTTTCGGGATTAAAATACCGGGTTTGATGTATAATTGCTGGCGAGGGCCGTCAACTATTTTAAATTCGCCGCCGCGACGCTCCGATTCCGGACATCCATATGAGAAAGACCATACTTGCGGTAGAAGACCACAAAGAAACGCTCAACCTGATACGCGCGGCCCTGGAGAGCGAGGGTTACGAGATACTGGGCGCGCAGACGCTGCAGGACGGCTTAAAACTGGCGGAAAGCCGGAAACCGGACCTGATCGTTCTGGACCTGGGTTTGCCCGACGGGCACGGCCTGGAGTTGTGCTGCAAAGTGCGTTCCAGCCGCGCGCTGGCCGCGATCCCCATAATAGCCCTCACCGGCGAAGCCGAACTGCACCAGAAGAAAAAAGGTTTTGAGTACGGGCTCGACCAGTACCTGACCAAACCCATAGAGATGGAAGAGCTGGTGATGTGGGTAAAAGCCCTGCTGCGCCGCGTGGACATAGAGCGCGGAGCGGATCTTGAGTCCAAAGCCTACGGGGACGTTAAACTGTCCCTGGAAGCGCACCTGCTAACCTTCCGCGGCAAATACACCGAAGACCTCACTAAAAGGGAATTCGAATTGTTTTCCGCGCTGATAGCCGCCAGCCCCAGGATCTTCAGCCGCGCCGAAATTATCCGCGAGATCTGGAAAACCGAATCGGTAGAGAACCTTGTGGACACGCACATCTTCAACCTGAGGAAGAAACTCCCGCCGGAACTCGCCTCCAGGGTAGAGTCCGTCCCCGGCAAGGGTTTTCGGTATTTCAGCCGCTAGACTCAGCGCAACAAGCCCCAAATTAAAAAGGCATTAGCGAACAGAAGGTTCGCTAATACATACATTTCCTGCTACGCGCCGTCGTAAGTCATAAGGGCAAGGAGCCTGGGCTCTATGCCTCAGGCGCCGGCGGTCGAGCTTTTATAGTATTTGTTCTCATGAGGTTTCCACTTTACAGGCCTGGAAAAAGACACAAAGAATATCCGGCCGCAATAGCGGGGACGGCAGGAACAAGCCCCGGCAAAGCCGCGGTCTTAAGAAAAACTTTAGTGGACCGGTCAGGCAACGAACCTTACAATATCAGTTACAACAACATGTCTGCTTTTACATTTTGGGTCATCAGCCCGGATACCCAGCATTACAGGAATTGGGAACGCATATTCAGGAAGGAATCCTGGGACGTACATCTGTGCCTTACCCCCGAACTCTTCCGGGCGAAATATACCGGCGACGGCCTGGCGCTGATAGAAATATCACCCGAGGACGCCGCAAACCCGGAAAAGCTGCTAAAACCCCTGATGGGCCTTCCGGGCCTGATCACGGTGGTTTTCGGCGACCTGCAAAAGACCCCCCCCTCGCAGGTAGCCAGGATGATAGAGATCTCCGCCGACGATTTTATCCCCAAGAACATAGACGAGCGGGTGCTAAGATCCAAGTTAAAAGCCTACCTGCGGCGGGCTATGCCGTCCCCCAACTGCGCCTGCACGGCCATAAGGTCCAGAAACGGGGACGTCCGCATAGATAAGGCAAAACGTCTGGTCAGGATCTGCTCCGGCGGCAGCAAAGAAAAGGAATTCGACTGCCTGACCCCGAAGGAATTCGAGATCCTTTATCTCCTGCTGTCGCTTGAAGAGCAGATAGTCAGCCGGGAAGTGCTGCTGAACCACATCTGGGGAGAAAAAGCCGACACGGTCAACTCCGAAACCGTGGACAAACACGTAGAATCCCTGAGAAAGAAACTGGGCCCCTTCGGCCGGCAGATCCAGACCGTATACGGCACCGGCTATGTGCTTAAATGCGTCTGACAGGCCGTAAAACATGAATACACGCCGGTTATTAAGTAAACTAGACCTGAACGCCTCTATGACCGCACCGACCAAAACCATTCTTATCGTGGACGACGACGCCGGTCATCTGTCGCTGCTGAAGCGCTTTTTCGAGTCGCACGGCTATGCCGCCCGTACCGCGCTTAACGGAGAAGCGGGGCTGCGCGCTGCCCGCAGACTGCTGCCGAACCTCATAATACTCGACCTGAAGATGCCGGTAATGGACGGCGCCCAGACTTTGGCCGAGCTATACAAGGACAAGACGACAAGGGCCATTCCGGTGTTTATCTTAAGCGGCGCCGAAATAGACGAACGGACCGGCCTTGTTCTGAAACAGTCGGATAATTTCAAGAAATTCATAGAGAAACCCGCCTCCCTTAAAGATATTTTAAAGGACGTTATCCTTCACATACGGATGGCGGAGGCCGGCATTTCCCCGGCAACGGAGCCAGCATGAAGATATTAATAGCCGAAGACAACGATATTTTCAGGCACCTGATAACGGAAGTTCTCTCGGGCGGCGGGCATACCCCCATGGCCGAGGAAAACGGCCTGCTGGCCTGGCACCGGCTCGAGGCGGAAGGCGCCGACCTGGCCGTACTGGACGTCAACATGCCGGAAATGGACGGCTTCCAGCTGCTGGCCAAGATACGCGGTTCCGACAAACATAAATGCATGCCCGTTCTAATGCTGACCATCAGGGGCTTTGCCGAGGACCAGGTGGCCGGCTATGACAGCGGCGCCGACGACTACCTGACAAAACCGTTCGACAACGAGGTGTTGCTGGCGAGAGTAAAAGCCCTGGGCAGACGCATCCTCAATAAAGACCAGTAGCCCGCGCCGGCGTATGCCCCGAGCAACGCGACCATGAGCAATCCGATAATTGGACCAGGGCGGAAACCTTCCCGGAACTGCCACATCTATTAACGCCCCGGTTTCACCAGTCCCGGACCGCCCGCCTCCGGCGCGGCGCTTGCCTGCGGGCTGCTCGCCATGATTATTTCCGCCGCGCGCTGAGCCCGTATTTTGTAGAATCAGATCATAGGCCTGGGGGAGAACATGGATAAGAAGAAGGTACTGGTAGTCGACGACAACGCTAATTTCAGCCAGCTACTACAATGCGCGTTGGAAGAGGATTTTGAAGTCACCACGGCCGCCGACGGCCTTGAGGGCGTCAAGGCGGCCGGCGCGCTGCTGCCCGACCTGATCCTGATGGACGTAATGATGCCGAACATGTCAGGCATAGAGATGGCCCGTATGCTCCAGGCGGAAGAGGAAACCAGGAATATACCACTGATCGTGCTCACCGGCAGCCACCTCGACAAAGGCGTCCCGGACCTGTTCAAGCAGGAACCTAACGTCAGGCTGTTCCTGAGCAAAACCACCCCGGTGCTGGAAATATTGGAAGCCGCGAAGAGAACCATCTATGGCCGATAATAAAAAGATCCTTGTAGTGGACGACAATACGCCGTTCATAGACCTTGTCACCGGCATATTCGGCGCCGACTACGAGGTGACTTCGGCCGTTAACGGCCTTGAAGGGCTGGAGAAGGCAAAGGCCATGCTCCCTGACCTTGTCCTGCTCGACGTAAACATGCCCGGCATCAACGGCGTGGAATTCGCCAGGAAAATGTCGGCCTGCAGGGAAACCAGCGGGATCCCCATAATAGTCATAACGGCCAGCGATTATAACAGCCTGACCCAGAGCCTGCTTTACCAGGAACACAACGTCAAGGTCTTCATGACAAAGCTTTCCCCGGTGGAAACGATCAAGGAAAAAGTTTTCAGGGTTTTAGAAGGACGATAACCCCACCCCGCTCCGACCGCGCGTTTCCCGCGGGATATGTAATTTTATATACTGCTAACAGCCGGTCTTACGCGACAGGACGCTGTTTTTTGCGCGGTATCATACATGGCGAATATCCTTATCGTGGACGACGACTATAGCGTGCGGACGCTTTACCAGTTCGTATTCATGGAGGCGGGGCACACGCCGCAGATAGCCAAAGACGGGAAGGAAGCGCTTGAAAAGCTGCAGTCGTTCGTCCCCGACATCATGCTTTTGGATATTTCCATGCCGGTGATGAGCGGCACGGAATTCATAGCGGAGCTGAAAACACTCGCCGCGACCAGGATGGAGCTGCAGAACATCCCGTTCATAGTGCTTACCGGGGAGAATTTCATGAAGATGAACGAGAACTACGGCTTCAGCAAAAACCCCGACTGCAAGGCCTTCCTGCCCAAGATGACCCAGCAGGCCACGGTACTTTCTTTGGCGGAAAAAGTGCTGACCGAATACGGCAAAATGTAACGCGCCCCGAAGAGGGAGCGCAGACCAGGAGCGGGAGGAACTAACATGGAAACCATACTTATCGTTTGCGCGGTGATCGTGACGCTGACCTTCGTGGCGCTGGCGGTGCAGGCCATCCTGACGCTGCAGCAGGTGCGCCATACGGCCAAAGCGGTGGAATACCTGGCCTTGAACGCCGACGGCAAATTGACGGCCCTGGACCCGGTGATAGGCGCGGTAAAACAGGTTTCCGGCGCGGTCACCTCCGGGTGGTTCCGCCTGGCGCAGACGGTCTACGGGCTTTTCACGGGCAATAAATGAAATTCCTCAACATCCTCAATCGTCTTTACGACGAGGAAATACTCTGCAAGCTGGATTTCCTCAAGGGCATCCGCCTCTTCGAAGGCATCAGGAAACGCCAGCTCATCCACGTGCTGGAAAGCCTGCAGGAGCGCACCTACCTCAAGGGCGAGACCATCTTCACGCAGGGCGACATCGGCCGCGCTCTGTTCATCGTCTTCGGCGGCAAGATAGCCCTGGCCCGCGTGGACCAGGCCACGCAGAAGAGCGAGATCATCGCCGAGGTGCACCCCGGCGAATTCTTCGGCGAGATGGCGCTGCTGGAGGAAATGCCCCGCACCGCCACGGCCTACGCCATGGAAGACACCAAGGTCTTCATGCTGTTCAAGATAAAGATGGAATCGCTGCTGTACGCGCGCCCCGCCATAGGCGTCACGCTGGCCGCCCAGCTGGCCAAGATCATGTCGGCGCGCCTGCGCGCCATGATCGAGAAGCCCCAGGTCGAGTAGACGCCGGCCGGAGACACTTTAAATGGCGACAGACACGCAAACCAAGAAAAACTACACCCAGTTCCTGCTGCCGGCTTTTATCGGCGTGGCGCTGGTCTACTTCGTAGTGCTGGCCAAGGCCGCCATTTTCCCTTTCATCCTGAGCGCGGCCCTGGCCTATATCCTGAGCCCGGTGATAAAGTACTTCGAGGTGCGCGGCATAAAGCGCACCTTCGCCGTAGCCGGCCTCTACATAGGCGCCGGCGCGCTGGTCTTCATGGTGGTTTACCTGCTGTTCCACTTCCTCTCTTTCGAGATCGAGTCCCTGCAGCAGTCCTGGCCGGAATACGCCAAGCGGATGCAGGAGTTCGTCGTCAGGAACAACGACAAACTGGTAAAGAACTACCCGTTCATGGCCTCGCTGCGGCTGGAAACCAAACTGGACCACCTGCTGGAGGCGGCGCCGCAGTTCCTCCTGGGCCTGCTGCCCGCGCTCTCACTGCTGTTCATCGTGCCTTTCATCACCTTCTTCATGCTGATCGGCGGCACCAGCATCATAGATTACCTCATAAACCACCTGCCCTCGCGCTACGCCGAACTGATCCTGCACATCGCCTCGCGCATCGACGCCTCCCTCGGCAATTACCTGCGCGGCATCCTGACGGAATCGTTCATACTTTTCTTAATAGCGTTCACCGGCCTGTTGATAATGAACCTGGACTACGCCGCCGTGATCGCCATCCTTATAGGCATCTCCAGCCTGGTGCCCTACCTGGGCGCCATCGTCGGGGCCGTGGTCTCGTCCATAGTGGCCTACCTGCAGTTCGGCGCTCTCATGCCGATCATTAAGATACTGGCGTTCTTTACCGGTCTGCGCTTCTTCGACGACTGGTTCCTGCAGCCCTATATCATGAAAAAAGCCGTCAAGCTCAACCCGGCCATTATCCTGCTGGCGCTGATGGCGGGCCTGGAGATAGGCGGCTTCTGGGGCGTGCTATTCTCCATCCCGGTGACCTGCATCATCAAGGAAATCCTGCAGATCGCCGTGGAACTGCAGGAGACCGAGTTCCGCTGGAAGCCCAAACCCGAACCCACCCGCATCAGCATCCCCTATACCTGACGCCCGGCCGGGCAAAAGAAAAGAGGCGCCCGAAAGCGCCTCTTTTTTTACTCCGGCTGTATTTAAAGCGGTCTTTTAAGGGCCAGGGCGATCTGGTCGCGCAGGATATTTACGGGGCAGGGTTTCTGCAGGAAACCGGCCACGTTGCCCTCCTGCTTGAAGACCTGTTCGGTGGAAGGGTCGAAGTGGCTGGCGGTCATGACGATAATGGGGATGGCGCGCACGTCCTCCTCCGAAAGCATCATGCGCAGCAGCTCCAGGCCGGAGACGCGCGGCATCATAACGTCCATCAGGATGACGTCGGGCTTCAGTTTTTTGGCCTGTTCGAAGCCGTCTTGCCCGTCGGTGGCGGTATAGACCTCGTAGTCCTCGGAGCCGAGGGCCAACTGGGCCAGCTGCAGGAAATTGATATTGTCGTCCACCACCAGCACGCGTATTTTAGCCATATTTTAGCCCGCCCCCCGTAAAAACATGGGCAAGGAGGGAATCGAACCCTCATGATCGTGAGATCGCAGGTTTTTGAGACCTGTGCGTCTACCAATTCCGCCACTTGCCCGCTCCGCTATTCTACTAAATTTATTACTTCTGACCGGAATTGGGGTCAGGTCTTGCAATTTGCAATTTATACTAAATTGCAAATTGCAAGACCTGACCCCATTAGCGCAATAGGGCGTCCAGGCGGACGGGGGTGAGGGCTTTCTTTTGGGCCTCGGCTAGTATAGCCTCCACTATGCGCAGGTTTTTCACTTTGGCCTTACCGCCGCCGTCGTGCAGCAGGAGTATAGCGCCGGGACGAAGGGCCTTCAGATACTCCGCCGTCATTTTCTCCTCGGAGAGCTTCGTCCAGTCGCTGCCGTAGGTCCAGTTAACCAGGGTGTAGCCCAGGCGGCCGGCCAGGGCGCGCACCCAGGGCTTGTCGTAGCCGTTGGGCATGCGCAGCACCGTCGGGCGCACCCCCGCGGCCTTTTCTATGGCGTCGGACGTCCTTGCCAGTTCCTTCGTCAGAACGGCCTCATGGTCGGCGGCCTTCGCCGCTTTTATCCAGAGCAGATGGGAAAACGTATGGCTGCAGACCAGGTGCCCTGCCTCGGCGACCTTTTTGGCCCGCGCCGGATAGGCCTGCGCGGAGGAGCCCAGCATGAAGAACGCGGCTTTCACGCCGTGTTTATCCAGCAGCTTCAGCAGGTCCTCGGTGATATACCCCGGCCCGTCGTCGAAGGTCAGGGCGAATTCCATTTTTTTAGGGTCGCCCGAGGCGAAGAACTTTCCGGCGTAAGGGTTGGCGGCCAGGCAGGGCCCGGCGGCGAGGGCGGTGAGGGCAAAACACAGGATGAGGTTCTTTTTCATAAATTATATTTCGTGGCGCTCCAAGCTGCGCAGGCCGATCTTCCACGGCACGTAAAGCGCCACAAAATTCAGCAGTATAAAAACCGCGGCGCAAAGCGCCACGGCGCGCATGTCCCACGCGTGGGCCCGCCCGAAGCGCTCGGCGAAATGCATCTGCACCGGCCAGGCCTCCACCGCCACCAGCAGCGACAGATACCCCATAGCGGTGGCCATGTAAAGGAAGCCGCCGTAGGAGGACTCCAGCTGGTGGATATTTTCGACGTTAAAATCCGGGAAGGTCGCGCCCAGGCCTATGCCCATGACCGAAATGACCACCGACGCCACGGTAATGGTAAAAGCCGAAAGCACGGAAATGAACAGGTCGGCGTTGAGCAGGTGATTGGAGACCGCTATCAGCACCAGGCCTATCGCCACGGAAGGGACCAGCGAGACCATGAGCTTTTCGCGCATGACCGAGGCCGTGGACACCGGGGCCGACTTGAGCAGCCAGTAGCTGTTGCCTTCCAGACTTATCGACGGGAAGGTGAAGCGCAGGCCGATAGCCGCCACCACAAAACCGGCCACCGCCACGTTAAGAAAAGAGACCAGGCTCTTAAGGTCCGGCGTATCCAGCGGTAACTGGCGGATGCTGAAGAGATACACCGCTATCAGCGCCGCTATCAGGATTATCTGGGACCAGTAGCGGGCGTCGCGGGTCAGCATCAGGCGGTCCTTCCAGTAAAGGGTGAGCGGGGCGCGCCATGACGGCCATTTGACCGCCAGGCGCTGTTCCGGCAGATTTTCGCGGCCGCCCTTGAAGCGCGGCGAGCTTTGGGCGCCGCTGAAGCCGCGCATATACAGCGGACCGGCCAGGAAGTAGATAAAAGAGTAGACGGCCGCGGCCGCCAGGCACAGCACCAGCGCGCTGCCGGCGAAAGCCCCCCAGTGGCCCGCGGAATAGGCCACCATCGCCTTGGTGACCCACCAGGAGGGCATATAGGGGGCCGTGGGCGACTGCAGGTACTGGATGTACTGCGCCACTATCTCCAGCGAATCCGGGCGCAGCAGCTTTTCCGGTTTGGAGAAGCGGAACATCACGTAGACGAAAGCCACCGAAACGCTGCCCAGCAGCCAGGTGATGTCGCGCGTCTTTGACGACGGGAAGAGGTACATCACCGTCATGCTGAACAAGATGCCGAAAGCCCCCGCCAGCATGACCAGCGGCACCATCAGCAAGCCGTAAGCCAGGTAGAACCCGGCGCCCAGGGCTTTTATGCGGCCGAGGGCCAGGATGAAAGGCAATATGGCCAGCACCAGCGTCCACGACGAGTAAAACACCGTTTCCAGGGCCTTGTCCATGAAGATGGAGCGCAGGTCCAGCGGGCAGGAAAAAAGGAATTTAAGGTCGAAGGAGTAGTACAGCGTGGTCATGGAAATGATGATGGACGACACGATGACCATGGAGAAGGTCATCAGCAGCACCATGGAGGTGAGCTTCCAGGACAGCATGGGCCCGATGAGCTGCACGCCCTCCAGGTAGTTGAGCAGCCGCCAGAAGCCGCCGTAAAGCGCGGCCAGCATCAGCAGGCCCACGCCGGCGAACATCAGGTTCTTGGCGAGCTTCCAGCCGCGCAGGGCTTTGAGCGTGTTGGTGAAGGTGTGGAGCTTTCTTGCGGCGAGGACGTTGAACATGGACTATTCCGTCAGTTCCAGGAAGACGTCTTCCAGGGAACGCCCGGCGACTACGGACAGCTTCTTCACTTCGGCCACGGTGCCGCGCGCCACCAGGCGGCCGCGGTCTATTATGCCTACGGTGTGGCAGAGTTTTTCCGCCATGTCCAGGATATGCGTGCACATGAAGACCGCCGCTCCCTCGCGGGCGATGTCGGCCAGCAGGCCTTTGAAGCGGCGGATGCTCTTGGGGTCCAGCCCGACGGTGGGCTCGTCGAAAAGCACGGCCTTGGGCCGGCGCAGCAGAACGCTGGCGATCAGCAGCTTCTGTTTCATGCCGTGGGAATAGCTCTCCAGCAGTTCGCCCGCCTGCGCCGACAGTTCAAAGGTTTCCAGCAGCTCGGGGATGCGCTTACGCTGCTCCGCCTGCGGGACCGAGTAGAGGTCGCCTATAAAGCGCAGGAATTCCCAGCCGGTCAGCTTGGGATAAACAAAAGGTTCGTCGGGGATATAAGCCATGGCGCGCTTGGCCGCCAGGGGCTCCAGCGCCACGTCGTGGCCGGCCACCAGCACCCGGCCGGAGGTGGGCCGCATAATGCCCGAGAGGATCTTGACGGTGGTGGTCTTGCCGGCGCCGTTGGGGCCCAGGAAGCCGAAGATCTCCCCCGCCTCGACGCGCAGGTTCAGCCCGTCCACGGCCCTGAAGGAACCGAAGGTCTTGGTAAGGTTATGTATCTCTATCATAGTGATAAATTTAAAATCCCCTGCGCGGGGATCTTAAACGCGTCTGCCGCCGGGCCGGAACTAACGGCCCTGTTCGCGCTCTTTCAGGTAGTCTTTTATCTCCATGCGGGTGGTAAGCTGCCGCAGCAGATAGTTGGCCAGGTTGGCGAATTTGTCGCGGGCCAGCTCGTCGGTATATTTGGCGCGCTCTTTCTCGAAACCTTTCAGGCTCTTGTTCTTGGCCATGTAGTAGGCCGCGGCCTCCTGCGGCGTTACCTTTACGCTGGTATAGACGAACTGCTTGAACTTGGACGCCAGCCGGGACTTTTTGCGCCAGGCCTCGTATTCGGACGGGGACATCTGGAACTCGTTATAGACGGTCTGGAAATAAGCGCGCGGGCTGAAAGCGCCGTTCTCGCGGAACTGCGGGGTATTCTGCACTTCCACCGCCACTTCGAAGTCCGGCACGCGCATCCCGAGCTTGTCGGCCTGCTGGCTGAGCAGTTCCTCTATGATCATGTCGCGGAAAACTTCCTGCTTCACGCTCTTCACCATGATCTCGTTCACTTCCGTATTGGAGTCCTTGAAGCCGTTCATCACGCGGTTCACCTGGGACAGGAAGCGCTGGTAGGGGATCTTTGTGCCGCCCACGTCGGCGACGGCGTCCATGGAGGTGGTGAACACCTGGCCGCTGACGAAGAAGATGGACCCGACGAAGATCACCACCACAACGGTGAAGATGACGCGCTTGTAGCTGTTGAAGAATGAGATCATGTTTAGTTCGCCTCTGTTTTAGAATTTAAAGACTGGGGTTCGCCCCGCCCGGCTTTCCTTGGCTGTTCCATGGAGCAGTTGCCGTTGAACACGGCGCCTTCCTCCAGCATTATGCGCGGGGCGCGCAGGTCGCCGTCCACGCGCGCGCCGGCCAGCGCTTCTATATGGTCGAGCGCCGTGACATTGCCCTTCACCTCGCCGCAGACGTAACAGACCTCGCAGGAGATATCGCCCTTGATCTTGCCGGACTTGCCCACCGTGACTATCTTGGCGTCCACGATGGACCCGTCCACCCGCCCGTCGATGCGCAGCGACCCCTTGGCCGTAAGCGTGCCCTGGAAGTAGGCCTCGTTGCCGATGACCGTATCTCCGTTCTTGGTCTCAAAACTGATATTGGTGTTCTTAAAAAGCGCCATAGCACCTCCCGTCCTTTTTACAGCCCGCCGAAAATACCGTCGAACAGCCCCGCGAAATTAGCGGCCGGCTTATTGCCCACCTGCAGGAACTTCATGGGGTCCTTGGGCAGGCCGCCGGTCCAGACCTCGTAATGCAGATGGTTGCCGGTGGATGTGCCGGTGGAGCCCATCCGGCCGATAAGCTGGCCGCGCTTCACCTGCGTGCCTTCCTTGGCCACTATCTCGCTCATATGCCCGTAAAGCGTGGAATAACCGAAGCCGTGGTCCACCACGGCGCACATGCCGTAACCCTGCGCCCAGCCCGAATGGCGGATCACGCCGTCGGCGGCCGCGTAGATGGGCGTGCCGGCTTCGTTGGCGATGTCTATGCCGGTGTGGTATTCGCTGGCATAGCGCAGCGGCGCGATGCGGTAGCCGAAAGGCGAGGTGATGCGCCCCTCGGTGGGCCAGATGGAAGGCGTGGCGCGGGCGCTGTTGTGCCGGTCGGTCAGGTAAAGCGTCATCTCCGTATAGCTGGAAAGCCGGCGGCGGGACTCGTCCTGCATTTTTTGTATGGAATTATTGAGGGTGGTCTCTTTTATCTCGGAGGCCTTGGCGTTAAGCAGCCGGCGGAAATCGGCCAGGTCGGTATCCTGCGGCCCGCCCAGCCCTTCCTCTTTTTCCATGGAGGAAGGATCCATGCCGAGAACCTTGCGCAGCTGGTAATCGGTGCGCTTGGTCATCTCCAGGTAGGACATGCCTTTTTCCACCTGTTCGGAGACGTAGGCCATCTTGGTGCGGAGTATCTTATTGTCGGCCTTGGTGACGTAATAATCGAAGTGACGGCCGGCTATGTAACCGGACCAGACGGTAAGGCCGGTCCAGGCACCGCCCAGCAGCATCAAAAAGACCACCGGCAGGTTAAAACGCAGCGACGGCATACCATTGTGCGGTATGACGAAGATGCTCACGGGCTTTGTCGCGCTTTTAAGAAAGCGCTCTAGTGTCTTCAGCCACATATCTTGTTATTAAACTTAATTATATTATTGGGTGTCAACCGGCGGCGGGACCTTCCCCTTTCTCGGAGCGGAGGGCTCGATGGCGGGCCCGGCAGCGGGTGTGGCGCTTATGGCGGAAGAGTCCAGGGTCATGGGGGCGTCGCCGGCGTCCGCCGCCGATCCCGGCAGGGACTGCGTCGCCGGCTCCGCCTGGGAAACAGGCAGGCCTCCCGGCGCGCCTTTCATCAGGGGCCTGATAGCCGGATCCTTCATGATCTCCATCATCAGTTTTATGAAATCAGGGCGGGTGACATATTTTGCCATGATCTTATCCATCCCTCTGGCGCGCTGAATGGAAGCTACCACCACAAGAGGATTGCCGCCTTTCTCTTTCTCGGCGAAGGCGCGCGCCACGTCCGGGTTTTTCTTAAGGTCGGCGATAAACTCTTTCACCACGGGCCTGTTTTCGTATTTGGCCATGGCGGCATAGATCTTTTCCCCCTGCTGGGCGTTAAGGGGCGCCTGGGCGGCGCCGGGCAGTCCACCGGAAAAGAAACCGAGGCTTGAAGCCGGCATCTGCGAAGCGCCGGACAAGGCGCCCCCGGGCAAAGGCATTGTCAGACTGCCCGCGGCGTCGCCGGCCGGCTGCATGGGCGCAACCCGGAAGGCCTCCTCGAAGGCGGCCTTTGTCTGCGACACTTTATTGTAAATGTAGAAAGCGGCGCCGGCCAGCAGCAGAAAAAGCGCCGACAGCACGATGGCCGCTATTTTCAGGATCTTATTGCCGCCGCGCACCTTCTCCAGTTCGGCGCGCAGCTGCGCCTCCTGCGGCGGCGGAGGCGGCGGATTCATCTCGGGCACATTATTTTCTTCCATCGTGATCACCCCAAAAAACCTTTAATTGACATCCCGTCGTCGTAATTGGTAAACTGGTATTCTACAAAATAAAAGCCGGTTTCAAAGCCGGCTTTTTAAAAGTAATTCGGTCATGCGCCCCCATCGTCTAGCGGTTAGGACGCTGCCCTTTCAAGGCAGAGATCTGGGGTTCGAATCCCCATGGGGGCGCTTCCACTTTCTTAAAACTAACCCCTGCAGTATTTTGCCGGTTTTCTCCATGAAAACAAGGCAAATCTGCGGGGTTTTTCTATGCCTTTTTGCGCTTTTAAATCAAGGGGATTCGAACTTTTCAAGTCTTCTAAAACTCCCGGAGCGTTTTCTGCGAGATGCTTTTTTTTACGGCCTATCTTTTAACGCTTAACTTCTATGAAAAGCAAAAAACTGCCGGGCCAGCCCAGTGGTTTTCTCTCTGTGCGTGCTTCAAGGGGATCAGTGCGCGGATTTGTGGGACATTTTTGTGCGTAAAAATTGGAGCCAATCCCGCATATGCACCTGCGAGGGTGTCAGGCCATAGAGTTTTTTAAACTCCCGCACAAAGTGAGGTTGATCATAGTAACCGTTATCCAATGCGACATCGAGCATGCGCTTTTCAAAAAGGTTGTGCACTTCGCCGTATGCTTTCAAAAACCGTACGACGCCGGAAAATGACTTGGTGTTTGTACCTATGCATTTTTCAAACTGCAGTTTAAGCTGATTTTCACTGATCTTGAGCATTTTGGAAAGTTCGCATACCCTTATTTCGCCTTTGCTGTTGTTTATTGCTTCCAGGGCCAGCCTCACTTTCTCAAGGACCGGTTTGCTATTCCCGACCAACCTAGAAAGAGCCGCTTCCAGAATGCGGAGCCGGGTTTGATTATTTTTGCCTAAAAACACCTGTTCAAAAAGCCGGGCGATATTCGCATCTGCAATGTTAAAAGGTGACAGGGTTCCTGTAAAGTAATGAGCCGACAATTTAAAGAGTGAATAGAATCCGCCGGGCTGGAATTTTACCCCCAACAATTCCGTTTTCCCTTCTCGCGCCATAAAAAAAGACTTTTGCATCACCCCTCTAAGAAGTATTCTGTTCTGCAATTTTGAACTGTTAATATCAAAGATCAAATCCATACGTCCGTCCGGCATAAAACGGGTTTTATGCAGTGATGTGAATTTCCCCCTGGATGTTATGCGCCAATAGCAGGTCACATTGGTTTTTAAAGGTTCGCTGGGAAGGTAATACTCGTAGCGCCAGTGCTTACACACCACGATCTTTATGGGCTTTTTGCCTGTCATACTCATTATGCTAACTATTACTGAAAACCGTTTGCAACACATTAGGGGAGGAATTAGGACATAGGGGCGCTGATGCTTTAAAGTCATCAGTGTCCCCTGATCCCACCGCTCTTAACTGATTCCTCTCGGTAATTAGGGCCAGGTCATTTTAAAAAGTAAAGGCCTGACCCTTTTTATCCTTATAACACCACCGCGTCAGTCGTAATCCGTTTCGTAGACGTCTGAAGCAGAGCAGTTGGCTGTATCGACATCCTGGGAGACGCATCCGTAGTATATTATGTGGACGGTCCGTCTCCATCCGCCGATTATATGCTGTTCCCATATCTTGCAGCCCGCTGATTCTAATTTGGCGAGCTTTTGTTTAAGATGGAGATCTGCCGGTACGTTGTTGTCAAATACCGCCCTATATAGTATGCCGTCCAGGGTTCCTTGTTCATTACTGGCGGAACAGCCCGTATATACTATATTTATGGCGGTGTCGGTATCGTTTGGCGCACAAAACACCGCTGACTGCCTTAGCACGTCGCAACCACGGTCGACGAACTGCTCTGTCTTTTTCCGCAAATATTGCTGTCCTTCAGTTGGAAATATATCGATCCACTCTCTGAACACATTGGCTTTACAGCTATTTTTCGGTAGTTCAGCGAATGAAGCCACATTTATGTGTGATTGACTGTCTTTGCCGTTCCGGGTGACTTTTTCAGGTCGGGGATTAGCGGGAACAGATATCGTCTTAGCATCTGTACACCCTAAAAGTTGAGTGAGCGCGGGCTCGGAGTGCACGCCACCGGAAATCCCGACCAGTATCACCACCGCTAGCAGTATTCTTTTCATCTTGTACCCCTTTTTGTTTAGATATGGAGCCATATCGACTCCTTATCACAAGTATAAATAACCACAGGAGTAATTGTCTTGTATAAATCCAATATCCTCTATGTTTGCTTCAGGGGGAACCCGTGCGCGGGGGTGTGGACTGTTCCAGTAACAATTTCCTTTTTGTTTTTTTGGGGGTACGGTAGGCAGTTTGAATCCAGTTGGCCTCTAAGTCAACTGGATTCGAACTTTTAGGTATTTAGCAGGGTTCAGGCACCACAGAGAGGAACTTTCCACCCTCATAGCCGATAATTCTGAAGAGGTCTAAAGACAGTTCAAAGGCGGGAATAAAATGAGTTTTCCCTATGAAGGAAGCATTTGAAAAGTTGGTTTTTGGCCCCCGTTGACCGCGCCAATTTTGCGAAGCGGTAAAATCAGGGCCAAAAACAGCCGCCCGTTCCCAGTTAGGGGCCCGATAAAGAAGGCTTCTTCGGAGACAGAACAAAACCGCGCCGCCAGAGGCGCGGTTTTTCATTTCCGGCAATTGCCGACAATTTTCAGATAAGTTCATCTCTTTCCTGACCGCACCTTCAAATAAAATCTATTCAGTATTTCAAAGCCGGCCTTCGAATCTATTTCCAGGCCGCACGCTTCCGCCATCTCTGCGAAGCGTTTCTCCCACGAAGCGGGGGCCGGCTTAAGCGTAACCGGGACGGCATGGCTTTTCCTCCGGTGAAATACTGACTGCAAGGCTGCCTCGGTTTTAACCGGGGATATTTTTCCTTCTTGGATAAGCAGGACCATGTCCACCATGTCCCTGACACGGGAATTAGGCACCGGACGCGGCATGGTATAGGAGTGCAGTTTTTCAGCGAACTGAATCTCCTTCGGGATCACCTGAAAAGTCGAAGATTTTATACCTGCAAATGACAGCAGGCCCTGTTCGTGTGCTGTTTCAAGTTTTACAGGGATAAAATCGCCAACAGCGACATCCACGTAAAAAGAAACGAACAGCCTCCCGTCTATTATTGAACGCACCGGATATCTGGCCCCACCATAAAGAGGGCCATCCAACTCCATTTGGACCCCGCCGATCTCGAAGTCAAAGAAATCTCCCAGATCAGCTTTAGCGGCGTCGGCCAAAAGCCGCTGCAAGTAATCAGTTTGAGCTTCGGTGCCGGACTTTGGCGACCCAC
>Ga0209212_1003114_pt1 | contig 22416 bp, 18 predicted proteins | sample RifGroC2_FD_183996 | JGI IMG/M metagenome (GOLD analysis project Ga0209212, IMG submission 183996) | Groundwater microbial communities from Rifle, Colorado, USA - Groundwater C2 (SPAdes) (version 2) | ecosystem: Environmental > Aquatic > Deep subsurface > Groundwater | place: Rifle, Colorado... | reverse complement strand
TATGGAATGCGTTTTGGTACACAACACTTGGTGCAAGTGTCGCTATAGCTTTCATAGGACTTAAGCCTGCGTTCGCAATACTTCCTGACTTTGCAGCCATTCCTCGTATCGAGGCAACATTTGGAAATCCTATCTACCTTGCAGTGTACTCACTCTTTCATATTTTCATCGCACTTATACTTATGGAAAAGTGGCGAGGTACGCACTGGCACCAAGTTATCTTGGGATTAGTCGCTCTGCTTCATGGTATTGCAATGGTACTCTCCATGACCCGCGGAACCGTGCTTGGTTTTCTCGGAGGGGCACTGGTCACGACAACACTTATCGCGCTGTATGAGCGTAAAAGAAAAGTTTTGCGCTGGGGTTCTGTTGCGGTACTCGTCGCCGTCGTAGCAATCATAGGTACAGGTTACGCAATCAAAGATACGGAGTTTGGAAAAACCACTCCCGTAGTAGCTCGCTTTACGCAAATAGAGCTAGACTCAGGTACCGTCAAAGCCCGCTTCATGAACTGGGGTACTGCTTGGGAGGGGGTAAAGGAGCGCCCCATCTTAGGTTGGGGACAGGACAACTTCGAGTACGTGTTCGCCAAGTATTTTGACCCAGGCATGTATGGAGAAGAACCATGGTTTGATCGTACACACAATATTATTTTTGACTGGCTTATTGCTGGTGGATTCCTAGGACTCATCGCATACCTGCTGATACCTACCTCGCTCCTCATGCACCTGTGGGTACTTGATCCTAAGGAAAAAAAATGGTCATTCAAAAACATTTTCAATGTGCAGGGTCTTAAGCAAATATTTTTACAGCGCGATCGTACCTTTAGTGCAACTGAACGGGCACTCTGGACTGGGCTTATAGCAGCGTACATGTTCCACAACCTCTTTGTGTTCGACAATATCATTAGCTACATATTATTTGCTTCTGTTCTTGCATACCTTCATTTCCGTAGTACTGAAAGTCGTGTGCCACTTTTTGAAGAGTACCGAGTGGCACCTGAAACAGTCACTGCAGTGGCACTCCCTCTCGTACTCGTTATTGGAGGGGTGTTGCTATGGTACATAAACATTCCTGGTATTAAAACCTCGCAATTGCTTATTCAAGCGCTAATGCCACAACAGCTTCCCAACGGACAGACCGTACAACAAGCTCCAGAAGAAGTACTTGAGACATATCGCAAAGCTATTGCCTACAACCAGCTTGGTAGGCAAGAAGTACGAGAACAGCTTGCACAAATGACGGCAAACATACAACGGGCTGAGGGTGTTGAACAAAAGACAAAAAATGATTTCGCGACCTTTGCTATCCATGAGGTAGAAACGGAAGTTGAACGTAATCCTGACTCGGCTCGGCTTCGTCTTTTTGTTGGTTCACTCTACGGTTCGTTTGGTTACTTAGATAAAGCTGAGGAAACCTACCGAAAGGTCGTAGAGCTCGCACCAAACAAACAAGCAGGATTGTTCCAACTTGGTGAGGTACTTTCATTTGTAGGCAAAGATGATGAGGCTGGTGAGCTCTTTAAGCGAGCGTATGAGCTCGATACTCGATATGATCTCGCAGCGCGTCTATACGCGGGTACGCTCATACGTAGTGGTAAGGGCAAGGAAGCGGTTGACCTATTAACGAAACATTTCGGTACCCCGTACGTTGATGATGAGCGTTTGTTTGCCGAGTGGGCAAAAGCAAAACGTTTTGATGTGGTTGTTGCTATTCTTGAGAAACGAGTTGCTGATAATCCTGATGACGTCCAACAAAAAGTGTCCCTTGCTGCTGCTTACAAAGAAGCTGGCGAGCTTGAAAGAGCGGTGACCCTCCTTGAAAAAACTAAAGCAGAAAAACCAGAGTATGCAGAGCAGATGGATACCTTTATCAAAGAACTGAGGGGGTAGTAATATATATAGAAATTATTAATCTAATGTCGAGAAAAAAATATGGTACGACTTAAACCTGAAGAAAAAAACATACGCAAAATCCAAAAGCAGGCTAACGGCTCAATGACCGTCACGTTGCCAGCTAACTTTATACGTGAACTCAAATGGAAAGGCGGTCTCAAAGTAACCGTCAAGAAGCGCGGTGAAGGGCTACTTGTAGAGGTGTGGAAGAAGCCTGTTGCAAAAAAGTAGATGTAAAAGTATACGAGTAACGAGTTCTGAGTAGCGAGTTACGGAACGTGGATTGCTGTATTGTTCCGCGTTTGCTACACTCCTCGCAATGACAAGAAACAGGGTGGCGCGAGTAAGTTCACGGTCCTTCGACTCCTTCGAGTGCCTCAATGCAACCCCCACCAAGTGCACCTGGTGGGGGTTGCATTTATTCTAAAGTATGCTATAGTAGAATATGAGTGTCAGAGTGCAAAACTCTTACAAGAAAAACTGCGTAAATTCCCCTTCGGGGGAATTTACGTTTATGGGTTCTTCATTCCCACTTCATACAACACAAGGTATAGTACAACTCTATTCTATACTTTGGACTTAAGGCAGGAATCCTATGGTCACAATAGAATGAATGGTATACTTTTACATGAGCCTAGTATGGAGCGTCGCGGCACTCACATATAAGTTTTTCTTTTGGAGCTCGCACCGGCGCTCCATACTGGGTTTATGAGTAAACTATTCATGCAGGTCCAAGAAAATGTATCACTTGCAGAACACACGACGCTACGTCTAGGAGGATTGGCGCGTTTTTTTATATCTGTACATTCAGTAGAGGAATTGCGCGAAGCAATTTCTTTTGCCCAAAAAAATGAATACCCTATATATGTATTGGGAGGGGGGTCAAATGTACTATTCTCTGATATGGGGTGGAACGGTGTGGTCATACAAATGTCCCTGCTTGGACGTTCATACGATGAAGATAGTAGGGGTGATGCGCAGGTAGTCGCTTGTGCGGGCGAAATATGGGATCAGCTTGTGGAAGAGACTGTGGGGCAGGGTCTGTGGGGGCTTGAAAATCTTTCACGCATACCTGGGACTGTGGGTGCTGCACCGGTGCAGAACATAGGGGCGTACGGCGTTGAGGTAAAGGATGTGATTGATTGGGTGGAGGTACTTGATACCACAACCAACAGATTACATGTACTCTCAGTCACAGAGTGTGCCTTTGGATATCGTGATTCTATTTTTAAGCACAAAGAAGGAAGTGCTTATATAGTCTTACGTGTTGCATTTCGTTTGTCTACACACCCGAGTCGGAGACTCGAATATAAAGATTTATATGAATATTTTGGAACACGTACAGACGTATCGGTAAAAGAAGTGCGTGAGGCTATCAATAAAATACGTGACAATAAATTTCCAAGCCTAGCAAAAGTGGGAACTGCGGGGTCGTTTTTTAAAAACCCCACTGTACGCAAAAGTGTCCACAAAGAGTTAGAAAGCTGGCTTGATGCTCCTGTACCATGCTACATCGTTGATACAGACCATGTAAAGATTCCTCTTGCGTGGATACTAGAACGACTTGGGTGGAAGGGAAAGCGACTGGGGGCTATGGGTTGTTGGGAAAATCAGCCACTTGTAATAGTCCACTACGGTGGAGGTACTGCAGGCGAATTAATTTTATTTGCGCGTACTATCATGAGAGAGGTGCAAGAAAAAACAAGTATTAAAATAGTTCCTGAAGTTAACATAGTGACTAATTAATTATCGACGTCGAAGTGTCTTTTTTCATCAAAAAAACATTTTTAGGTTATCCACAAAAAAAGATTCAAACAACTTTGTTTGAATTTTTTTTTGATTGATAATATATACAAGAGAGCGATGTAAAAAATTAAAAATTGGTCGACGTCGTTCATTGCTTATATACGTAACAAAAAATATCATGCCAGCAAAAAAGAAAACAGCAGCTAAGAAGAAGGCTGCTCCAAAGCGAAAGCCTGCTGCTAAGAAGAAGGCTGCTCCAAAGCGAAAGCCTGCAGCTAAGAAGAAGAAATAGAGATTACTTGTTCTTTGGAGAATAGTACACAACACTCGTTTTTATACGGGTGTTGTGTCGTTTTAGAGCCCTGACGAACATTACTTTCCATGCTACAATCACGAAATGTTATCGTTAAAGAAACTGTTTCGCGACAGTACAAATAAAAAAATTCTTAAAGAACTTACTGACATTGTGGAGGCGGTAAATGCTTTTGAGGCTTCTGTTGAGCCACTTTCTGATGAAGCCTTGCGTGCAAAAACCGAAACTTTCAAAACACAGCTTGCAGAAGGCAAAACGGTTGATGACATTCTACCAGAAGCTTTTGCTGTAGTTCGTGAAGCGGCGAAACGTGTCTTGAGTGAACGCCACTACGATGTACAGATAATGGGAGGGGCGACACTGCATCGGCATGCGATTGCTGAGATGAGGACAGGTGAGGGTAAGACGCTTGTTGCAACGCTTCCAAGCTATCTAAACGCGCTCTCAGGAAAGGGTGTGCATGTGATTACAGTAAATGATTATCTCTCGCGTCGTGACGCGGTATGGATGGGGCAGGTGTATGCATTTCTTGGTTTGAGTGTGGGAGTGGTTAATGCACAAGCATCTTTTTTGTACGATCAAAATCACAAGGAAGATTCAGAGGAAGATGCTGAACGTGATGAGGTGGGTTCATATAAAGTTGTAAATGAATTTTTGCGACCATGCACACGACGAGAAGCATACTTGGCGGATGTTACCTACGGTACCAACAGTGAGTTTGGTTTTGATTATCTTCGTGACAATATTGAGTACGATGTGAGTAATCTGCGACAACGAGGGCATCATTTCGCCATTGTTGACGAGATAGACTCTATTCTTATTGATGAGGCGCGTACACCGCTTATCATAAGTACGCCGGCTGAAGGGGCAGGTGAGCTCTACAGGCAGTTTGCTAGCATAGCTCGTACTTTGGTTCTTGGTGAAGATTACACAAAGGACGAAAAACTTCGTGCCATACAGCTCACCGACAAAGGCATTGAGAAAGCCGAGAAAGCTCTAGGTGTTGACAATATATATACTGATGCGGGCATCAAATATGTACACCATCTGGAGACTGCTGTACGTGCTAAGGCACTCTTTGAGTTAAATAGACACTACGTAGTGCGTGATGGTGAAGTGGTTATTGTTGACGAGTTTACGGGGCGTATGCAACCAGGTCGTCGTTGGGGTGATGGTGTACACCAAGCAGTGGAGGCGAAAGAGGGGTTAAATATACAGAGAGAAAGTCGAACATTTGCCTCGGTGACGTATCAAAATTACTTTAGGATGTACGACAAGCTGGCAGGTATGACGGGAACTGCAGAAACTTCTTCTGAAGAATTCTACAGTGTGTATGCGCTTGATGTGGTACAGATACCTACTAACAGACCTGTTGCAAGAATTGACCACGAAGATCTCATTTTTCTCACTGAGAAAGGCAAAATGAAGGCAGTTGCACGAAAGGTTCGTGAGCTACATGAGAAAGGACAGCCGGTACTTATTGGCACGGTTTCTATTGAGAAAAATGAAGAACTTTCTCAATTTCTGACACGAGAAGGAATTCATCACGAACTCTTGAATGCAAAGAATCATGAACGAGAAGGAGAGATAGTTGCTCAAGCGGGTAAAAAAGGAAACGTAACGGTTGCAACAAACATGGCTGGTCGGGGTGTTGACATTAAGTTGGGAGGAAGTGTCTTTTCCCAAGAAGATTATAACGAGGTGAAAAGTCTCGGGGGTTTATTCCTGCTAGGTACAGAAAGGCATGAAGCTCGTCGCATAGACAACCAGTTGCGGGGACGTGCCGGACGTCAGGGGGATCCAGGAGAAACACAGTTTTACGTGTCACTTGATGACCATTTGATGCGTGTGTTTGGGAATAATGACATGATTCGTACTGTGATGAGTAAAGCCACCTCGAGTGAAGATGAGCCTATAAAACATAAGATGATAAGTAATTCACTTGAGACCGCTCAGAAACGCATTGAAGGATTTAACTTTGATTCTCGAAAACGTATCCTTGCATATGATGATGTACTCAATCACCAACGTCAGGTGATGTATGAGCGACGTCGTAAGTATCTCGAAGACAACCGTGAATTTATTGATGGATTTCTTGATGAGGTTGCAGACTATGACAACACCATTCCAAACAGTATTGAGGAGAAAAAGAAGGACTTTGGTGAAGAAGAGTTTTATACTGCGATACATCGACTCCTTTTACAGACGGTTGATTTCTTTTGGCTTGAACATCTTGAAACTATGGAGTATTTAAGAAGCTCTGTGAACCTTCGTGCATATGGGCAGCGAGATCCGCTCGTTGAGTATCGGAAGGAGGGTTTGCGTTTATTCCGTGCGCTTGAGGCAGGTATAGTCGAACGAGTGGCTGAAAGTATTCCTCGAATGGGTGCAGGAGCATTTTTGACTGAGGAAGAGCGCATGCGCCGTGCAAGTGCTCAGGCACAGCGAGCGGCCGGTGGGGATAGTACTTCGGGAGGCACGGCACCCAAACCAATCAAAAATGATGAAAAGATAGGTCGCAATGATATTGTGACCATCACAAATGGTTCGGAAACAAAGGAATTGAAATACAAAAAGGCGGAGGGTCTGATTGAGAGTGGGGAATGGAAATTGGTGGCATAGAGCCTGCTCTAACAGCTGGGATTCATTTCTCTACATAAAAGGCCCATTTTTTGGCTTCTATATAATGACGTACTTACTTATGTGTTGCGCGATACGTAAAGATGTTGATTATGCACAGTTTTATAGGCTTCATGTGTACGGTATCCATGTATAATACAATTACACGATTGGCACCAAGTAGAGTTTGTTAATTGCCAGTCGTTTTTCCTTGTATAATGCGTGTCCTCATGTATGGATGGGAGTTCCCCCCGCACAATAGTGGCGGTCTTGGTATCGCGTGCTACGGTCTTGCCAAAGGTCTGGTACAGGAAGGTGTTGACCTAAGTTTTGTGTTACCTCGAAAATACCCCGTATCTCAAACAGGGGCTCACATGTTGTTTGCTGATGAGTCAAACCCGCTTGATGGGGAAGAAGCTGAACTTTTTGCTTCGGGGTATATTAATGAAGAACGACTCAAGTTTTTGCGCGGACAGTATCCAGAGCTACAGTACGGACCTGGCCTCTACGATGAGGTGCTTCGGTATGCTGCTCTTTCTCCACTGGTTGCGTTACGTAGTCGCCCTGATGTAATCCATGCACACGATTGGCTATGCTATCCTGCAGGTATTGCTGCAAAGCGTGCAACGGGCGCTCCTCTTGTTGTACATGTACATGCAACCGAGTTTGATAGAGCGGGTTTTAACCAAACAAATCCAATTAACGATATTGAGCGACGAGGTATGCACGAAGCAGATCACATACTTGCTGTTTCGGAATATACGAAAAACATAATTGTTAATTACTACGACGTCGATCCAAACAAGGTGACCGTTGTGTACAATGGCATAGATTCGGACGACAAGGTGGTTGTATCTGCTCTCGAGGGTGATATGAAGCGTCTTAAAGACGCAGGTTGGGGTATCGTGCTTTTCGTGGGTCGTCTTACTATGCAGAAAGGTCCTGATTATTTTCTTGAAGCTGCAAAAAAGGTCCTCTCTCGAAGACCACAAACACTGTTCGTGATAGCAGGCTCAGGTGACATGGAACGGCAAATTATTGACCGCGCTGCATTTCTTGGTATTGGAGACAAGGTTATTTTCACAGGTTTCAAGCGGGACAAAGAGCTTGGTCGTTTGTATCAGGTGGCTGATCTTATGGTGATGCCCTCTGTCTCTGAGCCCTTTGGACTTGTTCCACTTGAGGCGCTTCTTAACGGCACTCCAGTAATTGTTTCAAAACAATCAGGAGTTGCTGAAGTGTTGCGCAACGCACTCAAGGTCGATTTTTGGGATATTGATGAAATGGCAAATAAAATTGCGTCAGTACTTGAGCATCCAAGCTTGCGCGAAACACTTGCTACAGAAGGTGGGTATGAAGTGCGGGCCCAAGTTTGGAGTAAGGTAGCACAACGTTGTATGATGGTATACAAGAAGCTCGTTAAGTCTTTGTCACACGTATGAGTGCTATCTGTTTTTATTTTCAAGTACACCAACCACGTCGCATTAAGCGATATCAGTTTTTTGACATAGGCACAGACCACGAGTACTTCAATGATGCGGCTGAGCTTGATACAAACAATGCACGTGTATTGCGTAAGGTAGCAAACAAATCATACCTACCTGCAAATGCAGTTCTTTTGGAAAATTTGCGTTACCACCCAGAGTTTAAAGTTGCATTTTCAATTTCCGGAATTGCTCTTGAACAATTTGAAGAGTACGCACCAGAGGTTATCGAATCCTTTCAGCGTCTCGTGGAGACTGGTCGGGTAGAAATTCTTTCAGAGACTTACTACCATTCACTTTCTTTTCTTAAGTCACCTGAAGAGTTTCGTGAACAGGTGGGTATGCATGCGAAAAAAGTTAAAGAACTTTTCGGTGTAAAACCAACTGTTTTTCGTAATACCGAGCTTATCTATAGGAATGATATTGCGGAAATGGTAGCGGACATGGGGTATTTGGGTATGCTTGCTGAAGGCGCAGATCACTTACTTGATTGGCGTAAACCTACCTTTGTCTATCACGCGAAGAATGATCCAACCTTTAAGCTTCTGCTCAAGCACTATAAACTATCTGATGATATTGCATTTCGTTTTTCAAACAAAAGTTGGGAGGAGTGGCCACTTACCGCAGGTAAGTTTGCAAAATGGGTGGACGCTCATAATGGCGATGGGCATGTCATTAATCTTTTTATGGACTATGAGACTTTTGGCGAGCACCAATGGGAGGATACTGGTATTTTTAATTTCCTACGATCTATGCCCGCGGAAGTACTTAAGCATCCAGATAATTCATTTGTGACACCTACCGAGGCATTTTTAAAGTATGGAAGTGTTGGAGAAATAGATGCACCAAACTACGTGTCATGGGCAGACATGGAGCGAGACCTTTCAGCATGGATGTCAAACTCCATACAACATGATGCATTGAGGGCTTTTTTCGAGCTTGAGCCATTGGTGAAAAAGTCCGGAGACCCCTCTGTTCTTCGCGATTGGCGTCGACTCTCTACGTCTGATCACTTCTACTATATGTGTACAAAATGGTTTCAGGACGGTGATGTGCACGCGTATTTTAATCCCTATGAATCTCCCTATGAAGCATTTATTGCGTATATGAACGTGTTAAATGATTTACGTTTACGTGCGCACACTGGTCCAGATAAAAAGAGATCAGTGTGGGAGACGGTCTCGCATAAAGCACGTGGAGTATTACAAGCCATAAAATCGTAGCAACATGACAACAAAGAAAACAAACACACAAGCAACCAAGGCGCCAAAGAAAGCTGTCGCTAAGAAAGTTGTTGCAAAGAAAGTAGTGAAGAAAGTTGTAAAGAAAACAACAGTAAAAGCTTCACCAGCAAAGTCTACCTGTGTCTGCCAAAATGTGTGTGCACCAACACAAGCGTTTTGGGTAAATAATGGGCCAGTTGTGACCAGTGTAAAGGATCTTATGAAAGCACTTAAAGAAATGAGTGACGAGCAGTATGCGTACCACACCAAACGAGAGGGTAATGATTTTGCAAAATGGGTACAGGATTGCCTAGGTGATTCCGCATCTGCTACAGGGTTAAAGAGCGCGCGAACACGAGTAGGTGCAGTTCGTACTCTTGCCAAAAGATGTGCTTGCCTGTAATAGGAGCAGACACGTACCGTACTTTATAATATACATACATGGCACGTTCACTCGTATTAGGTAACGGGAATATGCTCGTCTGTTATGACGAGTGGGGTCAAGTGCGTGACCTTCATTTTCCGTATGTTGGGCTCGAGAATCATGTAGGAGAGAAGCTTATGCACAGGATCGGTCTCTATGTTGATGGTACCATGTACTGGCTTTCCGATGGTGGCTACGTGATAGATATCGAATATGAAGAGAATACGTTTGTAGCAAGCGTACGTGCTCGACATGACATCTTGCAACTAGAGTTGCGTTTTTCTGATATCGTATACAATGAGCATGATATTTATGTTCGGCATGTTGAAGTGTATAACTTGGGTTCAGAAGATCGAGCGATCAAACTCTTTTTTAATCAACAATTTCACATCAGTGAGTCCCGACATGGAGATACTGGATACTACTCACCAGAACTGCATGCCATGGTTCACTATAAAGGTCGACGTGTTTTTTTAATATCTGCAAAAAGTAATGATGCGTTTTTTGATGATTACAGTGTCGGTCTTTTAGGTATGGAGGGTAAAGAAGGTACGTGGCGAGATGCCGAAGATGGTATCCTTTCCAAGAGTGCTATTGAACACGGAAGTGTTGATTCTGTTATTGGACTGTCCCTCTTTATACCGACAGGTGGTGAGCGTACAGTCTCATACTGGATAGCTGCAGGAGAAACATACAGGAGAGCTGAGCGATTTCATCGCGACATCCTGCGACGAGGTCCCGAACATTTGAGGAAAACTACTCGGGATTATTGGAAGGCATGGATAGATAGAAATGATTTTTCTGAGTACAATATCGACAAAAAATTTGTAGACTTATATTACCGCTCACTTTTAGTGATGCGTGCACATACTGACAACCGAGGCCCTATTATTGCATCGGGTGACTCCTCAATATTGCAAAACGGTAGGGATACCTATAACTACTGTTGGCCACGAGATGCTGCATATATTACTTCTGCGTATATACAGTCAGACCATCTTTCTTCGGCAACAAAGTTTATTGATTTTTGTAATGACCTACTTACTGATGATGGGTATCTCTTACACAAATACCGCTCGGATAAGTCTCTGGGAAGTTCATGGCACCCGTGGGTGCGTGATGGTCGTGCACAGCCACCTATTCAAGAAGATGAAACTGCAATCACACTTGTGGCACTACATGAGCACTACAACGCTTCACATGATGTTGAATTTTTAGAGCGATTATACAACCCGTACATCCGTCGGGTTGCAAACTTTTTATGTAAATATCGTGACAAAAAAACAGGACTGCCTTTGCCAAGTCATGATTTGTGGGAAGAACAATTTGGCACATTTACCTACACGGCATCAAGTGTATATGCAGGACTTGTAGCTGCTGCAGATTTTGCAGGTATTCTTGGAAAGGAGGTTGCACGAAGACGATGGCAAACAGCAGCAGAGGAAGTTAAAGAGGGAATCATTACCAAATTGATTCATCCAGATGGAAGAGTAATGAAATCACTTCGTTATACTCATTTTTCACCCGAAGCAGATTATACTGCAGATGCATCAAGTTTTTATGGTTTGTTCCATTTTGGTGTACTTGATGTGGATGATCCTATGTTGTACCGAGCATATGAATATATTAAAGATCATTTAACAGTACGTGCAGGTGTTGGAGGTATCGCACGATACGAGGGCGATAAGTATTTCTGTGCAAGTGGTGATATGAGTAATCCTTGGATTATTACAACACTCTGGTTAGCTGAATATGAGATAGTAAAATCGAAAACCAAAAAAGAGTTACTCGAAGCTGGACGACATCTTCAATGGTCTCTTGATCAAACAAATCATGCGGGTATGCTTTCGGAGCAACTCGATGCAAATACTGGTACTCCAGTATCCGTGATGCCACTTGTTTGGAGTCATGCGCAATATGCAATTACATTTCTCGCGTACGTAAGAAAGCTTGAGGAGTTCGCCATGCGCACACCTCAGAAGTAGAATTCACTTCAATACACATATAACAAGAGTACTGGCAAGTATTCTAGTTTTGTGTAGTATGGTGAGGATATGAGTAAATTAATGATTCGTTTCCTTGCGATAGTACTTGGACTTTTTGTTGCTGCAGAAATAGTCCCAGGCATCACACTTGGCGGAATAGAAGATGCGCTGGTGTTTGCTATATTGCTAGCATTGATAAATCTGTTGGTTCGTCCAGTACTCATAGTATTCACACTTCCTATCACAATTTTGACGTTGGGTTTGTTTATTTTTATTCTTAATGCAGTACTGTTTCTTTTTGTTGATATGCTTGTTTCTGGAATAGAAATAGATTCATTTGTATCCGCACTTCTTGGATCAATCGTCGTTTCTATCGTCAGCTGGTTTATACAAAAAATAACTTAACAACACACTTATGGCTTTAATTGATGAACATACTATTTATGCGAGTGCGGGACGTGGTGGCGATGGAGTTGTGCGTTGGCTCAGAGAGAAATTTAAACCCAAAGGTGGACCAAATGGGGGTGATGGAGGTAATGGCGGACATTTCTATATAGAGGCTATACGAGATATTACTGCACTGAGGCGTGTAATTCGAAAGGATACCTATCAAGCTGAGAACGGATTTCCAGGTTCAAAAAACTCCATGCATGGAGCAAATGGAGATGATTTTACTCTACAGCTTCCACTAGGTTCGGTTGTTACGAATCTTGAAACGGGAGACGTTGTTGAGCTTACCAGAGATGGTGAAAAGATACGCTTACTGCAAGGAGGAGCAGGAGGCTTCGGAAATGAACACTTTAAGAGCTCTATAAATCAAACTCCGATGGAGGCGACGCAAGGCAAGGAAGGTGAGCATGGGAAGTTCCATATAGAATTAAAACTCATAGCAGATGTTGGTTTGGTAGGGTTACCAAATGCAGGGAAGACGAGTCTACTGAACGCACTTACCAATACAGATGCTCGAGTTGCTGACTACCCGTTCACAACTTTAGATCCAAATCTTGGAGTGTATCACAAATATATTCTTGCTGATATTCCTGGTCTAATAGAAGGTGCTTCAGAAGGAAAAGGACTTGGTCACAAATTTTTGCGACATATTACTCGTACAAGCGTGATACTGCACTGTATCTCGTTGGAACGTGATAATCCAATTCAGGATTATGAAGTAATTCGTAAAGAACTTTCTAGTTATCCCGATATTATAGAAAAAAAGGAATATATTATCCTTACTAAAAGCGATACGGTCACAAAGAAGGCTGCTGAGGATATACAAACAATGATTGAGACTAAACTTAACAAAAAAGTTTTAAACATCGTTTCAGTCTTAGATGACGATGCAATCAAAAATTTTGGTGATATTTTGATTAAGGTACTACGTGATATAAAAACTGAAGTATAGGACTTACACAAACGGTCTACTACAAGGGCATTCCCATTTTTCTAGTCGCTATGCTCCTTAAAAATTAGGTTGCATTTCAGTGTCAAACTTCACAAAATGTTGTTCACTCTACAACATGTACAGCTCACTCCATTTTGCTTGTTTTCCTAGAACTGAATCCGTTTGAGTAATTCCTATGAAAGAATAAATGTACACATTGCGTTTATACGAACTATGGGCTATCGTAGTAGACGATAGCCTATTTTTATAACACCACTTATGACAACGTATCTTCCAACAATTGGTCTCGAAATACATGCAGAGCTTAAGACAAAAAGTAAGATGTTTTGTGGATGCGCCAATAACCCAGACGAAAGTCACCCAAACAGCTTTATTTGTCCTGTGTGTATGGCACACCCAGGAACACTACCTGTGGTTAACAAGGTAGCTGTAGAGCAAGTGTTACGCGTAGGAGAAGCTATCAATGGCACTATAGCTACTTTTACTGAGTTTGATAGAAAAAATTATTTTTATCCTGATATTCCAAAAAATTATCAAATCAGTCAGTATAAATATCCATTGATAAGTGGTGGTAAGATTGGAGATGTTACAGTAACGAGAATTCATCTTGAAGAGGACACGGCTCGTTCAGTCCACTCAGCTGTTGGAAGCAAGGTTGATTTCAACCGCGCAGGAGTTCCTCTTATGGAGTTAGTAACTGATCCCGTTATCCATGACGCGAAAACAGCAGTCTCTTTTGCTAAAGAACTGCGTCTTGTACTCAAATATTTGGGTGCTAGCGATGCAAATCTTGAGAAAGGCGAGATGCGTATTGAAGCGAATATATCGGTTGCACGAGAAGGGGAGGTTTTAGGAACAAAAGTTGAAGTTAAAAATCTTAACTCATTTAAAGCTGTTGAACAAGCGATAGAATTTGAAATTAAACGCCATTCGGAAATGTTAAAGCGAGGTGAAAAAATTATCCAAGAAACCCGAGGATGGGATGAGAATAAACAAAAAACTTTTTCGCAGAGAATAAAGGAGGAGTCACATGACTATAGATACTATCCGGATCCCGATATACCCAAGTTCTTTCTTGACGAGATATCAAGATTTAACAAGCTTTTTTTGAGAAAAAGTTTGCCTCAGTTGCCTGGGGATTTACGAAAAATATATGTAGAAGAGGGAATGAAAAGTCAAACAGTTGAGCTTTTAGTTGGAAATCAGGAGCTAAACACGCTTTATCAAAATGTTTTGACATTTCTTGAAAAAAAAGAGGACAGTGTGCTAACCGCTAACTACCTTACGAGTGATATTTTGGGTTTGTTGAGTAAACAAAACTATACTGGAAAACGGATAGAAAATATGGATGCAAAAGAATTTTCGGAACTTATTGGGTTAATCTCCAATAAAATCTTAAGTTCTCGTGGAGCAAAAGATGTGCTAGCTATCTGGGTGCAAGAAGGAGGTAGTCCAAAAGCTATTGCAGAACGTATTAATGTTATCCAAATTTCTGATGATTCAGAATTACAATTAGTGATTACTAAAATAATTTCCGATAATTCTCCTTTGGTCGAAGAATACAAGCAAGGTAAGGATTCAGTACTACAGTTTTTAATTGGATTAGGTATGAAAGCTACTCGAGGTGCAGCAAATCCTGAGAAATTAAAGGATCTACTTAGTGAGAAATTAAAATCATAATTAAAATACAAGTAAACGCTCTCTCACATAAACGAGAAATAAGAATATATAATGGTTTTCCACACTATACAAGAGACAACTTCCATGTAGTAGACATATACTTCAAGTATGAGTGAAGGCAATATTCTCATTGAGGGGAAAGAGTACGTTTCTTCAGACAGAGCCGCAAAACTTGTTGGTTATACAAAGGATTATGTAGGCCAACTTGCTCGTGCAGGTAAAATAGAGGCCAAAAGAATTGGTAGGAGTTGGTATATTGCCCAGGATTCAATCAATAAGCATAAACTTTCAGTTCATTATATATTGACCAAACCAAAGAAATCAGGAAGAAGAGAAAATGAAAGTGACGAAATATCTAATATACATATAGAAAATTCGTCTGAAGCAAATGAGAAACACGATCATGTTTTAAAAGCTGATAATAGTGCGAATGGGAATGCGATACATAATGATATTGATGAGTTTGATCTTTTGCCAAGGTTGAAGGAAAAAAAGCGTGATGTACTTTTACATACGGATATACGATTTGAAGAAGTGCGTGAAGTACCCGAAGTAAAAGTATTTAATGATATACATAATAATCACGTTAAAAGTATTTCCATACGCAAGCCGGTAAAAGAAATGGTATGTGTACCTTTAAACCCTTTACAACAAAAACAGTTTAAAATCAATACAACAAGACACACCAAACCTCTAGTTGGTGGAATTGTTGTAGATGGTATACGTAAACCTGATGCAAAACGACATGCTCAATCGTCCTTGCCAAAGAATGTGCGGAGAGAAATAGTTCCTAATTCTCATAAATTACAAAGAAATTTTTCACCTAAACATGAGTTCGAACAAGGGAGCAGTGAGAATTCAAAAGTGATTCCTGTGATAGGAGCTATCATCGTATTTACTATTTTTGTAGTGGTATATATGTTTATCTCAACAAGATAACTTGTAAGATTTATGCAAACACCACAAGAGCGCTCATTTTTCAGTCATACACTATTCACACCGTAATAAATTTTATTGTGTGAATTGTTGGTATACTTACCGTATGGTAAAAGCTCGTGCAGCACGTTTTTTTTTGTTTGTTTTGTGTGTTTTTTTGGCGTGTCAATATTTTCTTGTTCAAAATGTTTCAGCTCAAGAATATGCAACTGTAGCATCACCGGTTTTGGTTGAGGGAGTAGTCCACAATCGTGACGTGATTTCTTACGGTTCGGAGGAAAACATGTTTCGGGCGAGCAGATCCTTTGCTGATGAATCAATGTTTGGGGTTATTGTAGATGATCCTGTTTTATATATGGAGCCCCAAACACTTCTTGATGAAAGAGCGAGGCCTGTAGTTCGGTACGGAGAGGTGTTGGTGAATGTGTCGACACTTGGTGGGGATATAGAAGCAGGTGATATTATTACCACCTCTCCTATACCTGGTGTTGCACAAAGAACTGTACCAGTGGATGCCTCATACATACTTGGTTTTGCCCTTGAATCAATGAACTTGAACGGGGAACGTATTGAATATGATGGAAAAGAAATACTTTTTGGTACAGTGCCCATTACCCTGAGAATCGGGCCATATTTAACAAAAGAGGGTGTAGAGTTTGTTGCTTCAGGTAAAGAGTATGAGTCGATTATAGAAAATTTAAAAAATAATGAGTCATATAAGGAAGTGGTGTTGGATCAAGATGCTATAAGTGCATTTAAAGTCTTTCGTTACGCACTTGCGGCATTAGTAGCTATTACCGCACTTATTGTTTCAGTAAACAGATTTGGTGATACCTTCAAACAAGGGGTAGTATCTATTGGAAGAAATCCGTTAGCACGTACTCAAATTCGTTCAATCTTGTTTTGGAACGTTCTACTTATAGTGCTTGTGACAGGTGCCGGACTGGGTATTGCAGCCGCAATTATTCTAATGCCGTGATGTAAAATATATGAATCAAGCAACTTTAAGTGAAAACATGATGACTCTCAGTACTTTATTTCAAGGATGGGGAACCATAGAAATATTACTCGGAATGTCTTTGTTTATTTGTGTGGGTTTGCTGTTCGTGCTTATTACGATTATATATCGGCAACGCACACCAACGTTGATGCCTGAGAAAGCTAAAGAAGTACTCATAAATGCTGAAGAACGGGCCCACTCCATCATTACCGAGGCGAGAATAGAAGCCCGGAATTTACGAAGCACAATTGAAAAAGAAAGATTAAAAGCGTTAAGCGAAGACCATCAAGCAGTAGAACGTTTTCTTGATGCCTACAGATTTCAGTTGGAAAAAAATATAAAAGAACTTTCATATGGTGTGGAGAAAGAACATTTGCACGCGACGAGTCGTTTTGTTGAATCACTTCAAAATATTGAAGGACGTGTTTCACTTAACGCCGATGAAGCGAAGCATAGTATGGATTCTTTTACAAGTCAGTCGAGTACTCTGTTTGAGCGCCTTTCATATGAAATTGAAAACGTTGAGGAAGGTATTCAGCACCTTGCATTAGCCCTTGAAGAAGCTGCGGAAAATGAATCAGATAAAAATGCTCAGATAGTTCGTGAGGAGATGCAGAAAATCGGAAAAGAAACAGCACGTTCAGTTGTTGAAGTGGCAAAAGGACTCAATGAGGTACTTAAAGTAAATCTAGAAAAGGAATTTAAATCAATTTCAAAAGAGCTTGGTCAATACCGAGAAGCGCGTATGCGACTTATTAATGAACGTATTCTTGTGCTTATAGAAGAGACGGCTCAGATAGCACTTCAGAAAAAACTTTCGTTAGAGGATCAAGCAGATCTGGTTTACCGCTCGCTGGAAGAGGCCAAACAACGAGGAGTATTTGTGTAAATAAAAAATGTTAGTAAAAATTATTAGCACCATGTTACGCAACACCTATACAACGGATGATTTTATTGAGCGCCTGGGTTTGATGCGTAAATTTTACAACAAGCGTTTATTTGCTGATGGAGAAAGTGCTGTGTTGCGTGATGTGTTACGAGAGGATTGTGACGAACGTACACTTGTTGTACTTGAAAATTGGCTAGAAACATTTACAGCGGACAATATTCAACCACTCGTTATATATGAAGCACTTGATTCTATACAAGAAGATATGATGGGGTTGCCCGCTGTTACATTGTATGTACCTGTACGTTTTGCCCCTGAGGAGACTGAGAAATTTGGTAGATGGTTTCGTGAGAATATACAACCAAATATTTTGGTTTCTTTGCGAATAGACCCTCGGGCAACTGGAGGATGTAGTTTTATTTGGAATGATGTTTTTTATGATTTTTCACTGAAATATTTTATTGATAAACAACGAGAAGATATTGTAGCTTCTTTTAATAAATACATGCATGCAAAATAACATGCTCCAAAAAGAAGTCGGTCTTGTACGTGCTGTAAAGCATTACCTTGTTTCTATTGAAGGACTACCCTCTGCTAAAGTACATGACATTATTGTAAATGAGGAAGGTAAGCGAGCTCTTATTACCGCTTTGTCTCATGACGCTGTGGAGGCTATGGTGCTTGATGTGGCAGAAGTACGTCCGGGGCAACAGTATGAGATGCATCCACAAAAAAATCAACTTTCAATAGGGGAACATCTTTTTGGTCGAGTCGTTAACGCATTGGGTGATCCTATAGATGCTAAAGGGGGATTCCCACCAAAAAATAAACCACTCATTCTTCAACGCGAAGCGGGAGATTTAGCACATCGCGAAGGTATACATTCTCAGCTTGAGACTGGTTTTTCTATGATTGATACGGTGCTACCTGTTGGAAAGGGTCAACGTCAATTGTTAATGGGTTCTGTGCGAAGTGGAACTGATATTTTTTGTCAAAAAGTAATAGTAAATCAAACTGGAAGCAATAGCGTTTGTATATATACTACCATCGGAAAACCAGCTACCTATGTTCGGAGACTGACAGAAAGATTGTTTTCGGGAGCAGCTAGAAATAATACTATTATTGTTGCCGCAACTTCAGAAGACCCAGCTCCACTCTCAACCATTGCGCCTTCAGTGGCTTTATACATCGCTGAGCATTTTTGTGATGAAGGAAGAGATGTAATTCTTGTATTTGATGACTTGTATACACACGCAAAATACTTACGGGAAATTGCACTGCTGGAAGGGAATTTGCCAGGCAGAGAGTCATACCCAGGTGATATTTTTTTTCGACAAGCACACCTGATTGAGAGAGCTGGCAATTTCGTTGATAAAGGCTCTATAACACTATTCCCTTTGTTGCAAACAGATATTGAAAGTACGACAGATCTTATTGTGACAAATATCATGGGAACCACGGATGGGCACTTTGCATTTTCTCCTGAGCTTTATGCACGCGGAATCTTTCCTCCAGTCTTGGAGGAAGAGTCGGTAACTCGTGTGGGTAAACATACGCAAAGTATTGTGCAGAAGCAACTCTCAACTGCAATAGTATCATTGCTTGCAGATGCGAAAGAGCAAGAAAGATACACCCAATTTGGAACACAGGTTTCTGAATCAACTCAGGGAATAATAAGTATGGGTGCGTCAATGCGTGTGTTACTCAATCAAAACGAGAATGAAAGCCTTTCTATTGAAACACAAACCATTCTTCTCTCACTCGTGTTTACTAGTTTTTCATCTGAAAAAGATGCTGCTTTCTTCAGTAAAAATCATGCAGTACTGAGTCGTGCGATAACAGAGAATAAAGAATTTGTGGCACTTCGTAAAAGCGTACGAACTGAAAAAAGTTTTGACCATTTTCTTGGATCTATGGAAAAACAACTTCCATATTTTAAAAAGGTATGTCTAGGATAGGAGAGCAAAAAAGCAGAATAAGTGATATTGAGGCAGCTCGTTACATCACGGGGGCACTTCGTGACATAAGTGCTGTAGAACTGAAAAAACTTCGAAAAAGGTTTGAACAGAATGATATATTTTATTCAGAGCTTCGAGAACTGTTTCAGTTAGTTTGGCGTATTGCTTCTGCAGATAATAACGAGGTTATTGTAACTAAAAGCACTAAAAGTTTGTACGTTGCCTATACAACTAACCGACATTTTTATGGTTCACTCAATCATGACGTAATGAAAAAATTTATTGCTGGTACAAATGTAAAGGATAGTTGTCTCATTATTGGCGATGTAGGAAAACAAATTTGGATGTCGAATGGGCAAAAAAGGCGTGAAGTATCATTTCTTTCATTCGTAGGAGATGAGCCAAATGTCAATGAGAAAAGTGCACTGATGAAGCAAGTTGAGGAGCATAAGCACGTCTATGTGTTCTATCCAGGCTTCACAAGTGTTTTTCATCAAGATGTTGAAATGGTTGATATTACTTTTAGACCTACAAAAAAAGCTTCGACAAAGAAGGAGTATGAAGACCTTCCTCAGTATTTATTTGAGCCTGACCTGTCAGAAATGGTGTCTTTCTTTAATAATCAGGTACGATACGCACTTTTTGAACGCTTGTTACTTGAGACGCAAATTTCTCGTGTCGCAGCTCGTCTAGTAAAGATGGATACTGCTGATCAAAATGCTCATGACATTATTAAATTAGAAACGCGTACTTTAAGACGAATACGCACATCTTTTTCAAGTAAAAGAATGCTTGAAACTGTAGTAGGGTATATACAATGGCACAACAGACAAACTCAACTCATAGGCCAGTAGGTCGCATACGTGATTTACGTGGGCAGGTTATCACTATTGTGTGTGATAGCCAGTACCGACCCCCATTAAGGGAGCTTCTCTATGTTGAGAAAGATGCTTCTATAAAGTTGGAAACGTACTCATATGAAAATGATAGAGTTTTGCGCTGTTTGCTTATGGCAAGTAATGTAGACCTCTCACGAGGAGATAGAGTGTTGTCAACAGGACAAGAAATAACTGTTCCTGTTGGAAAAGAGGTTCTCGGGAGAGCTATGGATCTTTTTGGTAATGCAGAAGACGGTAAGGGTTCCATACCAGCAAAATCTTGGCGTTCAATACATACAAAAACAGCGGCAATTTCATTTGAAAAACTCATTGAAAGAGAGTTGGTGGAAACGGGAATTAAGGCTATTGATTTCTTCACACCAATGCAGCGTGGAGGTAAGATTCTTCTGGTCGGTGGTGCAGGTGTAGGTAAAACCGTTCTTATGTCAGAAATTCTTCGCGGTATGATTTCTGCCCACAAAGGGGTCTCAATTTTTGCCGGTATCGGTGAACGTACACGAGAGGGACATGAGCTTTGGAAATGGCTTGATGAAAACAACTTGTTGGAAAAGGTTACGATGGTACTTGGGAATATACATAAAAATGCTGCAGTGCGTTTCCGTACCGCATGGAGTGCATCGACCCTTGCTGAATATTTTAGGGATGAAGAAGCACAGGATGTATTATTCTTTGTGGATAACGTCTACCGCTTTCTTCAGGCGGGAAGTGAGCTTTCAATTCTTGCAGGAGAAATTCCTTCTGAGTTTGGTTACCAGCCAACCTTGCAGTCTGAAATTGCAAGTTTTGAAAGTCGCCTTAATAGTACCAATAAAAACTCTGTTACTTCGGTCCAAACTATGTACCTACCAGCTGATGAGCTTTCTGACCCAAGTATTGCGGTTACTGTACCCCATGTAGATTCAATCGTGATTCTTAATCGGACTATTGCTCAACAAGGTCGGCTTCCAGCTGTTGATTACACGCGCTCAAGAAGTACGCTTTTGTCTGAAAACATTATTGGCACGGAACACTATCGAGCAGTAACTGAGGCAACTGATATCTTGCATCAACATGAAAGGCTTCAACGAATTGTAGCGATTGTAGGTCAAGATGAGCTTTCAGAAGAGAACAGGGTTACGTTCGATAGAGCTCAAAAAATTCTCAATTATTTGACACAACCTTTTTACACCGCAAAAGTTCAAACAGGAAGAGAGGGAGTATTTGTCACACGAGCGCAAACGGTTGCTGATATACGAAGCATTCTTAATGGAGACTTTGATTCATTTCCTGCAAATAGTTTTCTTTATATTGGCAATTTATCTGACATAAAGAAAATTTAAATATGATAGAAACAGAGAAGGAAAAAATTCTTCAGGTACGGATAAACAAAGCAACAGAGGTTGTTTGGGAGGGTGAAGCGTTGTCTGTTTCGTCTAAAAACACAAAAGGTGAATTTGATATTTTAGGAATGCATTCAAATTTTATTTGTCTTGTTCGCAATGATCCTATTAAAATTGTACAACGTAACGGAACTTCAAATACATATAACTTCAAACAATCGGTAATATTTGTTAATAATAATATGGTTAAAATATTTTCTAATATTGAATAATATACTCGTCCATACGAGATATTATATGGCTTATTTACATACTATCTCGCGTCCCACTTGTTACAAAAAGTGGGTTTTATTTTTCAAAAATTTTAGTTAAATGATTAATTCTTGAAAATATTTACTAATCCATTTCGAAGAAATCCTATGTAAGCTTAGCTTGATAATTTTGGTTTAAAATATTCTTTTTTTTGTATTTTTTCTTTGCATTTTATCGTCTTTTCCACCTCTATATATCCACATATTTTGTAGACGCATTTACCTAATTTGGTAGTGCTTCACGGTATACTTTATACACAACGATTTGGTCTAATTTTGCCTCCACGGTCACACGCACGTCGAGACAAAATCTTTATTCCTTAATTAGTTATT
>Ga0209212_1003111_pt1 | contig 22439 bp, 18 predicted proteins | sample RifGroC2_FD_183996 | JGI IMG/M metagenome (GOLD analysis project Ga0209212, IMG submission 183996) | Groundwater microbial communities from Rifle, Colorado, USA - Groundwater C2 (SPAdes) (version 2) | ecosystem: Environmental > Aquatic > Deep subsurface > Groundwater | place: Rifle, Colorado... | reverse complement strand
TTTTTAAAATGGAGTACACCATAAAACCGCTACTCCTCGGCAAGTTCAAGGGAAGCAAAGGACAAATGACTTATTTTGTTGATTATGAAAAGGAAATCTGGATCCCGATGGTAGCCTGGTATATTAAAGGGGGGGACAAGCACGTACTTGTGGACACGGGCCTTTCCTCGCCTGCTATCCAGCGTTACCTGTTTGGCCGGCCATACGAGGAGATTGCCTCCTTTGAAGAAGCACTGAACGCGTTAGGCTTGACCCCCGGCGATATTGACATTGTCATTCAGACCCACCTTCACTACGACCATTGCGGCAACACGACCAAATGCACCAGGGCAAAGGTTATTGTTCAGGAGGAGGAAATAAAGTTTGCATACTCCGCCCATGCCCTTTTCGCCGGTTCCTATAACCTGGAGTACCTGAAGGATCTGCGCTTCAGGGTGGTTGCCGGCGACCGGGAAATCCTGGACGGGATCAGGGTGCTCCATCTCCCCGGCCACTCCCCCGGTACGCAGGCGGTGGCAGTGGATACAAAACAGGGAACGGTGGCCATCAGCGGATTCTGCTGCGTTAAAGATAACATGTACCCGCCCGAAAAAATGCGGGTGAAGTGGCCGGTAATAGCGCCGGGCGTTTCGGTAAACAGTCTCCAGGCATTTGACAGCGCCCTCCGGCTGAAAAGCTCGGCTGACATTGTTATTCCCCAGCATGCGATCGAATTTGCCGAGATGGCGGAAATCCCGTCCTGACAGGAGAACTCTTTCAATGGCCTCCTGAAGGAAATACAGGCGGTGTCATCGCAACTCTTATCCCTTGCTCAGGACTAACTTACGTCGTAAATGCCAGTGGGGGAATTTCCCGCATGTAATACTTCTTTCCTCTTCCGGGGTCAGGCCCACTCCGGCTAAACTGGCATATTTTATTTTTTTAGTGATTTCCGCTACGCGTGTTCCAACCAGCTTTATCCGCACCATACCGGCCGGGTCATCCAGAACACCATTATCCATGTGTGCGGGCCTTTGACCAAATGCCAGTGTGCTTACCTTGCCCCAGCCGCGAGCCACGGGGATCATTAAAAGGTTTCCGGACATACTTTCCATGGACAAAAGGGCAAATTCCTCTCCCACCCCCATCCACGATACGGTTACCACTCCCAGGACTATATTGCGAAAGTCACCGGTAAAAAAGACATAATACCTGCATCTTGAGAGCAGGTTAATAAGCTGCGGCGGAATGGAATGGGTCCATACGGGCGCACCCCAGATCATACCATCAGCCTCTAACATTTTTTCAATAATCCAGGTGGCGTCGTCCTCAAATTTGCAGGCACACTGATTTTCGACGCAGTATTGGCAGTGTATGCAGGCGGCTATTTTTTTATCCGCCAGGGAAATGAACTCGGTTTCCACGCCTTCCATTTGCGCCGCGGTATCCAGGGCGGCGTGCACCGCCTTGTCGCAGTTACCCCCTTTAATCGGGGTTCCCGAAATTCCAAGTATTTTAACTTTGAAATCTTTCATAAAATGAAACCTCCCTATTTTATCTTTAGATTTTAAACGCCGGACCTTTTCAACGGTTTCCTAAAATTCCTCTTCCTCAATTCCCGCCAGAACCTTAACCCGTTTTGTTTTCTTATTAAAGTCAGTCTCCCTGTAAATTACGATCTTCTGGTTCTGCATCGGACCGCCCGAGTGGTGCAGCGCCGCCGCCACGGGACCTCCGGTCAGCGACTGGATAAACCTTACCACACGCAGCCGGTGTTCTGTGGGTACATCCGCCACACCCCTGAAGTATTTATCTATCCACTTGCCCGTTTCCGGATTCTTGCAGTCTTTTTCGGAGGGCACGCTGACAAGGAGCCCGCCGCAGAGGTCGATAGCAATCTTGACCAGCTCATAGTAGTTGCGGGTTGACTGTAGCTTGGCCACGTTGGTCAACAGGGGGTCGGGCAGGTAAGCGCCGTTGGAAACGGGTTTGCCAAAACTTGCGCAGGCCAGGGCAAGCCCCCAAACGGTTTCAGTCAGGAAAGACATCTCTGTTAACTTGTCAATAACATGAGGCGCCTTGGCAACCCCGTTATACTCGGCGATTAACTTGGTTGCCCCGGTAATCAGGTCGAATATGCCCGGGCGGCACCCGGTCTGCCACATTCTTGCCATTGTCCCCATCCGGGTTATTAAATTGCTTGTGTACTTGTACTCGCCCTGCATAAAAATTCTTTCCTTAGGCACAAAAACGTCATCGAACACCATGAGCGCCGTGGCGCCAAACTGGCAGCCGTACCTGACATTGCCCAGGTCCATTCCGTCTGTTCCCTCTGCGGTGTCAGTCAGGGCGTCGGCCAGGTTTTGCTGCATAATATACGTCAATCCTTTTGTATCGGCGGGGATGGCAAAGGAAACCGCGTAATCCTTCGCTTTGGGGTCCCTCATGATATCACAGGGCATGATCACAACCTCGTCGGCGATCATGGGACCGGTTTGGTGCGCTTTGGCGCCCCGGACAACAATACCGTCGTCTCTTTCTTCCACGATGTGCAGGTACATGTCCGGATCCGCCTGCTCAAAAGCGTTCTGGCTTCTGTTCCCCTTGACGTCCATCATTGCCCCGGCCAGGAAGAGGTCGTTTTCCTGAACATACTTGATGTAATCCATGAACCTCTGGTGGTAGTTTGTCCCGAGTTCTTTATCCATGTCATATGTAGTGGAGTATAAAGCGTTTACCCCGCCCAGCCCGGGACACATCAGGCAGCAGCTCCCCAAATGGGTGATCAGGAACCTCATTTTTTTCTGGCGGATCAACAAGTCATCGATGCTGCCGAAAACATGCAGGAAGCGGTTTACCTTATCTCCCGTGATAGGTGATGTGGCGGTCAGCAGGTCGCTGTGCTTGGGGTCGAGGGCCATGTCGTGAATGCGGGCGACTACCTTGAGCGGCCACTTAAGCATGGGGTATTCCGTTGGGTTTTCTATTTTTTTACCCAGGTGGTAAATGTTGTAGTTGCGTTTTTTTATGCCTTCCAAAAATTTTGCTCCGGTTCGCATCGGTAACCCCTCCTCTTTATTGGCAAATCTTGGTAAGATATTGCTTTCGATGGGTGGAAGTATAGGGGGGCTGTTTTTGCTTGTCAAGGGATAGTTTGCATTTGTTAGTAGCACGTAATATGTCCGGTATTGTAACACGTAAACTGTCCGGTTTAGATCGGTCACCGAAGGAGGTGGCTAATGAGACGGACAGAGATGCTACAGGAGATCCGGAAGATTCGATTTGAAGAGGTCAGCAAAACGCAGCTGACCCAGTTTGGCCGAGCGATGAAACTCTTGGGGATTCAGATGATTCCTGCCTATTCTCCGGAAGCATTATCTACCCTTGAAAATCGGGGTTCTCTTTTCGAGAAAGGATGTGAAGGCTTCCTTAAAGTCTTCTGTGGTCACAAGCAACTGTTGAATTTGATTTGTATACAACAGTGAAGTATCCAGGTCCATGTGAGATGATTGATGCAAAGCATGTTTGTACAGACCGATCGCCTGGGTCGGGCCGCTTGCCAATTTTTTCGCAAGTTCGGCTACGACACCTTTTAATTCACTTTCCGGGACAACTTGGTCAACCAAGCCAATTTTTTCGGCATATTCCGCAGTGACAATATCTCCCGTGAAACAAAGAAGTTTTGTCAAGATGTAACTGCGCCGGGTAGACTTTTTCCCCCGGCATTGCATTTGTAACGTTGCCGATACTCCATCGTGAGATTCATTCGATAAAAGGCGGAATCAGGTTTATGATGAAAGATGAGAGAATTGAAACTATTGCTCATAATGTCAAAGAATTACAGCAAACTCACTCATTGACTTTTTCGCTTAGGTGCGTTAGTGGATACCATACGTCGCGATTTCATGACTGCCGAGAAAATGAATACGGAAAACAAGCCCCCTCCCCGCTTCTTGGACCAAGTCAGCAAAGCGCACCAAGACCAGTTCATCGTCATGGTGCTGGACGGAGCATCATCCCACAAAAGTAAGGAACTCAATATTCCAAAGAACGTATCATTATGTTATAGTAAACGACCTAGCGACTACGACTATTTTAAGGAGGTTCAAAGAATGAACGATCTTGGCAGCAATAGTGAGCATTTTGTGTTAGGCAAGGAACCTCCGCAAGAAGCTCCCTGTCAGAAAGCTTGTCCTCTGAAAGCAGACATTCCTCGCTATCTTCGCTTGGTTGCTGACGGTAAGTTTGCCGATGCAGCGTCGGTTATTCGGGAAAGAAATCCCTTTCCGTCCATCTGCGGGCGCGCATGCCTTAATTTCTGCGAACTTCAATGCCCGGTAACGCACGGTGAAGGTGCCATCATGATCCGTGCGGTGGAACGTTTTGTCGCTCAGAGGGATACGGGATTGTGGAAATCAAGGGTTAAGGTTGGGAAAGCTACCGGCAAGAAAGTAGCCGTAATCGGCGCTGGACCGGCAGGACTAACGGCTGCCTACTATCTGGTTAAGCAGGGACATGGGGCAACGGTCTTTGAGGTATTGCCCTTCGCCGGAGGAATGTTGCGCTTTGGTGTGCCGGAATACCGCCTGCCCCTTTCTGTTCTCAATCAAGAGATACAAAACATCATGGATATGGGGATCGATCTCAAACTCAACAGTCCCGTGAAGGACCTGGACGTCCTGCTTCAGCAAGGCTTTGATGCTGTGCTCCTTGCGTTGGGGAGGCATGAGGGTGTGGGGCTTCCCATTCCCGGAAATGATTTGCCGGAAGTGCTGGTGAACATCGATTTTTTGAGGGGCGTAAGAATGTCCGAGGACGCAAAGAACGGTCCTCAGTCATCTGTTGCCGGGCGACATGTCATTGTGCTGGGAGGGGGAGATGTGGCCATGGACTGCGCCCGTACGGCCTTGCGGTTAGGTGCAGCCAAGGTGGAGGTCGTTTGTCTGGAAGGCTGCGACGCGATGCCCGCTCACTTGAGAGAACTGAAAGAAGCCGAAGAAGAGGGTGTGATTATCTACAATGACCGTACGGCTTCGCGCATCCTGGAAAAGGACGGGCACGTCGCGGGCGTGGAGACGCTGAACGTCACCTTCATGGAGTTTGACAGTTGTGGCTGTTTAACATTACAGACCGAACCGGGAAGTGAGCAGATACTGCCCTGTGATGTAGTCATTTTTGCCGTCGGCCAGCGTCCCGGTCTGGCATGTATACCTGAAAATGCCGGCATCCAGATGACCCCGCAATCAATGATCGATTTCAATCCCGATACATTGGCAACCACACGCCCCGGTGTATTTGCTGCAGGAGATATTGCCACCACCCAACCGGCTTCGGCGACCTGGGCAATAGCTGCGGGAAGGCAAGCGGCCATGTCCATAGATAAATATTTAGGAGGCACAGGAGATATCGAGGAAAGCCTGTCTCCGGCAGAAGGTGATTTACCCCCCATGGATCGGGAGGCCATCGATGTGGAACGTGCTTCTGCTCCCCTGTTGCCGCTTGAGGAACGGCTTTCCGGATTCCCCGAAGTGGAGCTGGGGCTTGATGAACAGACGGCCATGGAACAGGCCAAGCGTTGTCTGAGATGTGACCGACCCATTATGATAAACATGGATAGTTGTTCAGGCTGCGTGCTTTGCGCTATCGCCTGCTCCTTTTTCACGGGTGATGAAGAAAAATTTAATCCGTTTAAGGCGAAAATTAAAGTTTCCCGTCAAGAAAAGCAGAACGATTTCTTTGTTGAATTATTACCCGAATGCATTAATTGCGGTTTCTGTACCAAATACTGCAATTATAACGCTATTGTACGATCATAAGGGGAGGTATGCAATGGAATTTCATGGCGGATTTATGGGACAGATGTTACGGATTGATCTCAGTGAAAAAACCATTCAAATAGAACCATTACCGGAATCTTTGGTCGCAAAATATATGGGGGGAGCGGGTGTCAATGCGGCTCTGGCCTACGATCTCTTGATCCCGGGAGACGATCCCCTGTCTCCGCGGAATTATCTTATCTTCGGGGCGGGTCCGATGATCGGGACCATGGTTCCCGGAGCGGCAAAATGTAATTTGACCGGCCGATCCATGGAGAGCAAGTTCCTTGGAACAAGCAACCATGGAAAGTTCGGCATGCTGAAGTATGCCGGATTTGATCATCTGATCATCACGGGTAAATCGGAAAACCCTGTGTATCTGAAGATCGAAAATGAGAAGGTTACCTTTTGTCCCGCTGATCATCTCTGGGGCAGGGATTTGTTTGAGTCAACGGACGCGATCTGGAATGAGACTAGTGATGATTTCGATGTAACCTGTATCGGACCTGCCGGTGAAAACTTGACTCATGATGCATCGGTGGTGACGAACAAGTGCGCCTCCATGTCCCGTACCGGTATGGGAGCGGTGATGGGTTCTAAGAATCTAAAAGGCATCGCCATCTACGGCACGCGTTCTGTCAGCATAGCAGATAAGGCGAAATTCCTCAAGCTTCATAAAGAACTGTATCGGGGAATCCGCTTACATCCCAATCTTCTCGCTTGGCGGAAATACGGGACGATGATCAGTGTGGAGATATTTTCCAAGTTGGGCCTGTATGGGGCAGAGAACTATCAATCGGCTTTTGATGATAAATTTTTTGAAATCTTTAACCCGAACCGTTTTGTCTCCGAGATTAAAGACGGAGATTGGGCATGTAACGCCTGTCCTATAGGTTGCAAGCATTTCATCCGCATCAAGAAAGGCGAGTTTGCAGGAACGACGATTTCTGTAGGTTGCATGAATGCGGTCATTCAGACCTATGGAGGCCAGTGCATGCTGAATAGTCTGGAAGAGGTCATTAAAGCTGCGGAAACGGCGGCACGGATGGGCATGGACTGGATGTCTTCAGCGCAACTGATTGCACTGGTGATGGAACTTTACCAGCGTGGCATATTGAGTAAGGATCAGATAGACGGACTGGAACCCAAGTGGGGAGATGGCAACGTCGCCAGGGAGCTTATCCGGAAGATTGCCTTCCGAGAGGGTATTGGCGATATCCTTGCAGAGGGTCTTGTCAAAGCAACCGACAGACTGGGACCAGAGAGTAACAGATATTCCATGCACACCAAGGGTCTCGGCATGATCTATGACCCCAGGGTGAATCTGACGTCTACGGAGATATTTTCCCAGATTACGAATATCCGCGGACATGCCTCCAATGTGAGTGTGGCCATGGTCCCCCGGACCCCCGATCAGATACGGAGATATTGCAAAAACCTCGGTCTTCCCGAGGATGCGATCGACCGCATTGTCGATGAGAAAGGATACAATGTTGCCCGGCTCACCAAATGGGTCGAAGATGTGACCTCCGTGATGCACATTATGGGGGTCTGTTACTTTCCCCTCTATCAACGTTTGCCCTTTGCCCTCTGGGCTGAGCTGTATACGGCGGTTACCGGCAGAGAAATGACCCCCCATGGTCTCATTGAGATATCGGAAAATTACTGGAATATCCAGAAGGCCTATAATCTGCGGGAAGGGGCGACCAGGGAGGATGATACCTTACCGGAAAGGTTCTTCACCGATGCGGTTCCTCTGGCAAACAAGGAGGTTATTCCTCCACGGGATAGAGCATACGTCGACCGTTTGGTCAGCGATTACTATGAGGAAAGAGGCTGGGATAGAACTACCGGCGCACCATTCAAAGAGAAATTGGCAAAGCTCGGGATACGCTGAACGACCGTCGCCGGATGCGGACGGGTTGCGGAAGCTATGAACGTCTCTTCCGTCCCGCTCGTTATGAAGGAGAAAGGCCAGCAGAGGGAGGGATCTCTCCTGTTTTTTGCAGTTTCGTGCATGAGAAGCATTGCGGCGGGATCCGCTTTCAACGGAGAGGCCATGGAATAAGCGAGGGTGAATCTCATCTCGGTCGGCATGAAATCTGAGGAAAAATTGGAAGGAAGGGGACACATGGAAAAATCAGTACTGTTCGAGGTCGATAACGGGATCGCCCTGATTACTTTGAACCGCCCGGAGAAATACAATGCACTCAACCAGGACCTGCTCGCCCATTTGTATGATGCTATTGATGAGGTTGCAGGAAATCCCGATATTCGTGTTGCCATAATCACGGGTCGGGGCAAATCATTCTGCTCGGGGATTGACAAGACGGAAATCCGTGCAGGCGGCGTCTTTAACGCCACGTGTTATGGCAGGGATTTTCCTGATGTCATAGGCGCTTGCAGAAAACCGATTATCGGGGCAATCAATGGCGTCGCTATTACAGGCGGTTTGGAAATTGCTCTGAACTGCGATTTTCTCATTGCCTCGGAACGAGCTGCCTTTGCCGATACTCACACGCGGGTTCAGATCCACCCAGGCTGGGGGATGACAGCGCTCCTCCAGCAGGCTGTAGGCCAGCGTATGGCCAAGCAGATGTCCTTTACCGGCCAATTCCTGTCCGCCGAGTACGCCCTCCGCTGCGGTCTCGTTAACGAAGTGGTCCCTCATGAGGAGCTTATTCCGCGGGCGAAGCAGATTGCCGCGGACATATGTGCCGGAGGTCAGGAAATTGTGACGATCATCAAGGATCTGATTGAACTGCAGAACGGGATCCCCCTGAATGAGGCATTCGCCCGCGAGCGCGAAGGATTCAAGAGTTTCTTGAAAAAACACAAGATTGATTGAAGGTTTTCCTTGGCCACTTCATCGCTTCCTGAAGTAAGAAGGGTTACCTTCCTTTAAATTGAGCTTCCCTCTTCTCAAAGAACGCAGTTACACCTTCTTTGTGGTCTTCTGATCCAAAGCAAATATTCTGGGCATAGCTCTCAAAATCCAGCCCATACCTCAAACCAAGGAGTATCTCCCGATAAACAGCGCGCTTCGTGAGCTCAAGGGCGATAGATGGTCCTTTCGCTATCTTCTTTGCCAGCTCCTTGGCTACCTTCATCAGGTCACTATCAGGGACAACCCGACTCACCAGACCGACTCGCATCGCTTCTTTAGCGTCAATAATGTCACCAGTATACATAAGCTCAAGTGCCTTAGCCACCCCCAGTACTTGAGGCAGCAGATAGGTTGCTCCACCATCGGCAACCAGCCCTCGCCTTACCCATACTGTGCTGAACCTTGCACTCTCCGCAGCTATCCTCATATCACAAAGCAATGAAAGTGATAATCCAACCCCAGAGGCAACCCCATTAACTGCGGCAATAGTCGGCTTCTCAAGCTCAGCTACGCAAGCCACGAAGCTCCCCACCGGAGCCAGAATGGAGCGTCGTGATTTCTTTGGTTGCTCACCAGTAAGACGAGCCGCCAGACCAGTAACATCAGCGCCAGAGCAGAACCCCCGGCCTGCCCCAGTAATAACCACCGCCCTTACGTCATCATCATCAGCCAACTCCTGAAACACCTTTGGTAAATCTTCCCTCATCGTACTGCTTAGGGCATTTAGCTTATCGGGACGATTTAGCGTAAGGATGGCAACCCCATCTTCCTTCTCCAAAAGTAAGTCTCTGTATTCCACCGACAACATACCCCCTTCAATAGGCATTGCTCACGGTAGCCTGCTTAGCTAATAATCGATTGATAATTATTGATAAGGCATTGCTTTTTCACGGTAGGAGTCTATGATGAATGATTTTGTGTGTCAATTGAATTTTGACCACAAAATATCGATCACGGTGCCCTTTACTGTTGGGCGGAGGGAAACTTGGGCGCGCGTTTCTCGCGCACCGAGGCCACGCCTTCCTTGACGTCCTCGCCCCCCAGGAAGCACAGCATTTCCATCGCCAGCGAGCTCTCGAAGATCGGGCGCGCCACGTTCATCCAGCCGTTCAAGGAACGCTTGGTGAAGCGGATCGCCTGCTGGCTGCCCATGGCCAGCTTGTTAGCCACGGCCATCGCCTTGTCCATCAGCTCGGCGCGCGGCACGCACAGGCTGACCAGACCGATGCGTTCGGCTTCCTTGCCGTTCACGAACTCGGCCGTCATCAGGTAGTACTTGGCCTTGGCCATGCCGCACAGCAGCGGCCACAGGATCGCCGCGTGGTCGCCGGCGGCCACACCGACCTTGACATGCCCGTCTGTGATCTTGGCCTCTTCGGCCATGATGCTGATGTCGGCCAGGAAGGCCACCGCCAGACCGGCGCCAACGGCTACGCCGTTGATAGCCGAGATGATGGGCTTGTCACAGGCCATCATGTTGTAGACCACGTCCGAGGCCTCGGTCATGGTGTTGATAATTTCCTTCGAGTTGCCGACCATGTTGGCCATCCACTCCAGATCGCCGCCAGCCGAGAAGGCCTGGTCGCCAGCGCCGGTGATGACTGCCACCTTGGTCTTGGGATCGTCGTTGACGACGCCCCAGACCTTGGTCAGTTCCCAATGCAGGCGTGCATTGGTGGCGTTCATCACCTCGGGACGGTTTATGGTGATCAGCAGCACGCCATTGGGTTTGTTTTCGAACTTGAGGAATTGAAAGTCAGCGTAGTTCATGGTAGGTATCCTTGTTAAAAAATGAAAGAAAAAAGATCGGAAGGCCCTGATCGCGCCCACTGATTTTCTCGGCATCAAGTCGTTCCATGCCTTTTCCTTAATGCTTTTGTGCTATTTAAAACATATAAACAACAATGTCAATCCTTATTTTATCGAAAATAAAGCTGGACACTGAAACAAAATTATTCTTTACTAATTTTATGGTAACTTCTCAATAACTCCGTGCCCGGAACTTTTTGAGACCGTCAAAGTTAGAAAGGGGGATCACATCTGATGGATTTTAATTTTACTGAAGAACAAATTGCTTTTCGGAATGCAATACGCCGATTTGCGGAACAGGAAATCGCTCCTTTGGTCGAAGAGGCAGAGGAAAAAGAAAAATTTCCCCTTCCCCTGTTTCGTAAAATGGGGGAGCTGGGTTATTTATGTGTGGGTTATCCGGAAGAATATGGTGGTGCCGGGGTTGATAAGATTACCGAGTGCATCTATATGGAGGAATTGAACAGGATCAGCGCCGGAATTTCTTCGGCGATCATGGTTCAAGGAGGGTTGGCCACAAATCCGATTTACACTTTTGGGACGGAAGAACAGAAACAAAAATACCTGGTACCGGCCATTAAGGGAGAGAAGATCGGAGCCTTCGCCTTAACGGAACCTAATGCAGGATCGGATGCGGCGAGTATCAAGACCAAGGCTCAGAGAGAGGGTGATGACTATGTCATCAACGGTTCCAAAACCTTTATCACCAACGCCCCGATTTGTGATTACGCTATTGTTGTGGCCTATACCGATCCCTCAAAGAGGGGGGAGGGTATTAATCTGTTTATCGTGGATGATGGAACCCCTGGTTTCGTAAAAGGCCGGAAGTTGTCCAAGGTGGGAAACCGCTCTCAGGAAACAGGGGAACTTTTTTTCGAAGATTGCCGAGTTCACAAAAGTCAAATGATCGGGGATAAGGAAGGCGGCGGTTTTGCTCAATTGGAACATGATCTCATGATCGGGCGGATGATCTATGCAGCCCGGAGTATCGGTGTAGCCGTGGCTGCCTATGAAGCCACAGTAAAATATGCTCAGGAGCGTAAGCAGTTTGGAAGTCCTATTGGGAAATTTCAGGCAATTCGTTTTAGAATAGCGGAAATGGCCATGCTCATAGAGGTCATGAGAAGCTATACCTATAAAGTGGCATGGTTACTGGATCAGGGGGAAAAATGCATGAGAGAAGCGTCGATGGCCAAGCTGTTCTGTACCGAAACGGTACAGAAGATCGTTGCTGATGCCATGCAGATACATGGGGGATATGGATACATGATGGAATATCCCATCCAGCGGTACTGGCGCGATGCAAGGTTGTACACTATTACGGAGGGGACTTCGGAAATTCAACATCTGATCATATCACGGGACCCCGGTATCTAAGTCTTTCAAAGCGTGAAGTGAGCTTTTAAAAGGATCCGCCGCCGTTATCAAGAAACAAAGAACTCAGGAGATGATCTTTGCCCCAGGTTAAGGCGAAGTATGTCAAACAAACCTCCCTATGGAGGAAGAGTTGAGGGTGTCAAGGTCTGCAGTAGATCCCCAGGGGATGTATCTTCAGGAAGAGAGGACAAAATAGTTGTAGGTAAAAGGTTCTTTTACGTGGAATACAAATAATATGAGAATTACGAACTGAGGGGAAATGCTCATGACAGGGATTAAGAATATTGCAGTTCATCTTCCTTATTATCGTTTGAGCAGGGGAGAGATAGGCAAGGCCTGGGGTACGGGCGGCGGTGCGGGGGAACGGCGTGTGGCGAATTTCGATGAGGATTCCATCACCATGGCCATAGAGGCAGGTTTCCGCTGTTTGAAACAGAGTGAAAGAGATCATGTTCGGGGACTCTATTTTGCGTCCACGACTGCGCCATATTGGGAGAAGCAATGTGCCGGTTTATGTGCCGGTGTACTGGACCTTTTCCCGGATATTCGCACCGGTGATTTTGGGGGTTCAACGAGATCAAGTACGAACGCCTTCCTGGCGGCTGCGGATGCGGTAAATGCCGGGTTGGGGGATGTTCTTGTCATTACGTCTGACTGTCGTCGCGCCCTTCCCCGTTCCAGTCAAGAGGGCGTTTTCGGAGACGGAGGGGCGGCTATTGTCCTGGGCGATGCGGATGTCATTTGTGCTCTCAGAGATTCCTGTTCCGTCTGGGACGACATTACCGATGTATGGCGTATGGACAAGGATGATTTCGTAAAGACCTGGGAAGATCGCTTTATACTCCAGATGGGCTATGAAAAGGGTATGGAGCATGCCATCACTGCGATCATGAAGAGGAATCAGTTGAAAGGCGGCGAAATCGATAAGGTGGTCTGTTATAGCCCCGATGGAAGAAGTCATCAACGGGTATTAAAGAAGGTAGGTTTTAAACCGGAACAGATTCAGAATCCTCTGGTGGATAAGATCGGAAATACAGGTTCGGCACAGGCCTTCATCATGCTGGCTTCAGCTCTCTCCGAGGCGAAGACAGGCCAGGTGATTCTTTGGGTAAATTTTGGTAGCGGCAGTGACGCCCTTCTCCTGGAAGTTACGAATGAAATTGAAACAAAGGCCGCGTCCCTGGCAAAGAACCTTCCCCTGAATATGGGTGAGGAGCTGAGTTATCAGAAATATTTGGCCTTTCGTGGACTGGTGCAAACCCCCCAGGAGATTGTACGCCTCTTCCCCTCCGCTTCGGTCATGTGGAGGACCAGGCACTGGGCTGCCAGCCTGCATGGAAGCAAATGTAATGTTTGTGGAATTATCACTTTTCCGATTCAACGAGTTTGCTTTACCTGCAAAACGAAGGACGATTTTGAAGAGGTTCGTCTTTCTGATAAGAAAGGGAAGATATTCACATATTCCCTTGATAACCTGGCTGGCGGACCTAATCCGCCGACGGTCCAGGCGATCGTGGAGATGGAGAATGGGGCTCGCATATACTGTCTAATGACCGATTGCAATCCAAACAGGATCGAAATAGGGATGCCCGTGGAAATGACTTATCGGCTTTTTCACGAGGAGGGCGGTTTTTATAATTACTACTGGAAAGCACACCCTGCTTATGGGGATTAACATGAAGAACATTAGTGTATTTATTGAAGAATAAAGAGGTTGAGCTATGAAAAAAGAAGGGATAAGAGACAAGGTTGCCATTGTTGGTATGGGGTGCTGCAAGTTTGGAGAGAATTGGGATAAGGGACCTGAGGATATGATAATCGAGGCCGCCTACGAGGCCTATGAGGATGCAGGCATCGAGTCGAAGGACATCCAGGCCGCCTGGTTAGGAACCACCACTTCCCACTGGGTAGGGATGGGTGGCCTTGCGCTGGCAGAACCTTTAAAACTTCACCAGATACCAATTACACGGGTGGAAAACTGGTGTGCTACGGGTCATGAGGCCCTTCGTAATGCCTGTTTTGGGGTAGCGGCAGGAATGTACGATGTGGTTTTGGCTCTTGGATTTGAGAAATTAAAAGACGTGGGATTTCCAGGCTTGGGGATCGGAAGAGGCATGCATCCGGTGATGGAGGTCCGAAGGACGGCACCCAGTTCGTTTGCCTTTGTCGCGAACAGGTATTTTCATGATTACGGTTTGAGCTATGACGAAGGCAAACGGACGCTGGCGAAAATCGCCGTGAAGAATCACCACAATGGCAGTATGCACCCGAAAGCCCATTTCCAGACCGAGATTACCCTCGAACAGGCAATGAATGCCCCCATTGTCTCTTCGCCACTGGGACTTTTCGATTGCTGTGGCAACAGCGACGGGGCTGCAGCCGCCATCATATGTCGTGCCGATCTGGCAAAAAATTTCCGGGTTGATCCGATTTATATCAAAGGCATCGGACTGGCAGCAAACTCCATTATGCCCCATTTCGAGCCCAGTTTTCCGTGGACCGGCTTTGCCGTCACGCAGAACGCAGGCAAACAGGCCTATGAGCAGGCAGGGATAAAGAATCCCCGTAAGGAAATTGATTTGGCTGTGGTGCATGATTGCTTTACAATTTCGGAACTGGTTATTTACGAGGATCTGGGATTTTCCCCCAGAGGGCTTGCCCCGAAAGATGTGGAGGCCGGAACGTTTACCCTGGAAGGAGAACTCCCCGTGAACACCGATGGTGGTCTGAAGTGCTTTGGACATCCCATTGGGGCTTCGGGGCTGAGGATGTGCTATGAAGTATATAAACAGCTCCAGGGTAAGTGTGGTAAACGTCAGGTAGCAAAGGCCAACCGGGGATTGGCACATACACTGGGAGGGCATCCCAATATCTCGTGTGCCGTCATCATGGGAAATGAGAAGGGGTGATAGGCATAGGAGGTGGGGTCGTTATGGATATTCTGGAAAGCGTCAATAAGGAGAAAGAGAGATGGGAAAAGACGACCCTGAAGAAGGATCTTTCTGAGGATGTTCGCTACACGTCCTCGGGTATCCCGGTGAAGATGATGTATACTCCAGATGATCTGAATATGGAACAATACCTGGAGAAGATTGGTTTCCCAGGGGAATATCCTTTTACCCGGGGTATTCAGCCTGATATGTATCGAGGGAAGCTGTGGACCATGCGTCAGTATTCAGGGATGGGAACTGCTGAAGAAACGAACGCACGTTTCCGGTTTCTTTTGGAACAAGGTCAGACAGGTCTCTCGGTGGCATTTGATCTGCCCACGCAGATGGGGTATGATTCTGACCACCCGTTGGCCATGGGAGAAGTGGGTAAGACGGGTGTCGCTGTAGATTCTCTGGCGGATATGGAGATCATCTTCAAGGATTTGCCGCTTGATCGCATCAGCACATCCATGACCATTAATGCACCGGCAGCGATTTTTCTGGCCATGTATGTGGTATGCGCGGAGAAGCAGGGGATACCTGCGGAAAAGTTGAGAGGAACTATCCAGAATGACATCCTGAAAGAATATACGGTGAGAGGGACATATATCTTTCCGGTTAAACCTTCGTTGAGGCTGATCACGGATATCTTTGCTTACTGTTCCAAGCATCTTCCGAAATGGAATGCCATCAATGTCGCCAGTTATCATCTGAGAGAAGCCGGTTGTGATGCCGTTCAGGAGATTGCCTTCAGTTTTGCCAATGCCATTGCCTATGTGGAGGCAGGTATTGAAGCGGGATTGAATGTGGACGACTTTGCACCGCGGATATCCTGGATCTTCAATACCCATAACTATTTCTTCGAGGAAGTGGCAAAGTATCGTGCCGCCAGGCGTCTATGGGCGCGTATCATGCGGGAGCGATTCTCCGCCACGAATGAAGATTCGTGTAAGTTTCGCGCACACATGCAGACAGGGGGGAGTACTCTGACGGCTCAGCAACCGCTGATTAATATTGTTAGAGGGACATATCAGACACTGGCCGCAGTGCTGGGGGGTCTTCAATCGATGGCCGTGTCGTCATTTGATGAGGCATTCTGCCTTCCTACGGAAGAGGCCGCCCTCGTATCCCTCCGAACGCAACAGCTTCTTGCGTACGAGGCTGGCGTGGCTGATGTGGTTGATCCACTGGCAGGTTCTTTCTTCGTGGAAAGTCTGACCGACGAGATCGAAAGGAGGGCATCCGACTATCTCCAGAAAATCGATGAGATGGGAGGAATCATCGCAGCTATAGAAAAGGGATACATTCAGCAGGAGATTCAGGACAAAGCCTATGAGTTCCAAAAAAATGTCGAGTCAGGCGCAGTGAAGGTCGTTGGTGTGAACTGCTTTAAGACCGATGAAGATATCCGGATCAAGATGTCCGAAGAGAATCCCAATCTGGTCGGAGAACAACTCGCAAGATTAACCCAGGTAAAATCTCAACGGGATGCTCCCCGTGTGGCGGCATTTCTTGCGATGCTAAAACGTGCGGCGGAGGGTGACGGCAAGCTCATGCAGCCGATTCTGGAGGCCGTAAGGGCTTATACCACCCTAGGAGAAATCTGTGGTGTGCTCCGGGGAGTCTTTGGAGAATACAAACAGACGGTCATTCTATAATCAAGTTGAGAAAGGAGCGTCATTTCATGAGGGTAAATATTTTAATAAAGGAGGATGCATAGATGTTTGAGTTAAAGGATAAGGTAGCGATAGTGACCGGAGGAGCGAGGGGGATAGGCAAAGGGATATGTTTGGTTTTGGCGAAGCAGGGGGCGAACATTGCGATTGCCGATCTGTTGGAAAAGGAAGCTCGGGAGACGTTAGGGGAGATTGAGAAGTTGGGTCGGAAGGCCTTGTTTTTGAAAACGGACATTACGGTGAAGGCACAGGTGGAAGAGACGGTGAAGAAGGTGGTGGACACCTTTGGCGGGGTGGACATTCTGGTGAACTGTGCGGGTTGGGACAAGATGATGCCATTTACACAGAGCACGCCTGAATTTTGGGAGAAGGTCATAGGGATCAACTTCAGGGGGGCGCTCAATTTTACCCATGTGGTATTGGGGTATATGATCCCGAAGAATTATGGGAAAATCATCAACATCGGTTCCGACGCGGGGCGAGTTGGGAGCATGGGAGAGTCGGTGTATTCTGCCTGCAAGGGAGCGATCATGGCATTTACCAAGACCATTGCCCGCGAGACGGCGCGGTACAAGATCACTGTGAACTGTATTTGTCCTGGTCCGACTCCTACACCGCTGATGGAGGAGATGAAGGCAGAGGGTGGGTTTGCCGCGAAGGTTTTCCAGGGGATGGAGAACATCATTCCCATGCGGCGGATGGGCGGTCCCGAGGATATTGCCTATGCGGTGGCCTTTTTTGTCTCTGACGAGGCGAACTTTATCACCGGTCAGACCCTCAGCGTGAGTGGCGGTTTGACGATGTGCTAAAACCTGGATGCCTTCAGCGGTCTTCCGATCGCTGAAGGCATCAACCCGGGAGGATGCAATGCTGAGCGGTATGAAGCTCTTGGACTTGTCCCTTTTGCTTCCGGGTCCCCTGTGTTCCCTAATGCTGGCCAGTCTCGGAGCGGAAGTGATTAAGATAGAGCCCGTGGGAAAAGGCGATCCCATGCGGTATATGATGTCGGGACTTTTTGACTTTTTGAATCGCAACAAGAAAAGCCTGACCCTGAATCTGAAAAGTGAAAAGGGCAGGGAGGCGCTCTTTCGCCTGGCAGAAAAGTGCAATGTCGTCCTGGAGAGCTTCAGGCCGGGGGTGGCCCAGAGACTGGGTATAGATTACGGGTGCGTACAAAAGATCAATCCTGAAATCATCTATTGTTCCATTTCCGGGTATGGTCAGGATGGCCCGTACGCGCATCTGCCAGGGCATGACCTGAATTACCAGGCCGTAGCCGGCCTCGTGGGTATCAGTGGTAAACCGGATGCTCCTCCTGATTGTGTAAGCGGGATTCAAGTCGCCGATATATGCGGGGCCATGTTTGCCCTCCCCGCGATCCTTGCATCATATAGCCTCTATTTAAAAGAGGGAAAGGGTCAATATATTGATGTTTCCATGACTGATGGGGTATTGGCCTGGTTGGGGCCTCGTCTGTGTGAATGGTATGCCCGGGGAAAGCCGGACAAGGAAAGGCTTATGGCTCGGGGGGCTTATGGGATATTTCGGACGAAGGATGGCAAGTATATCTCTCTGGGTATTGTTGAAAACCATTTTTGGGAAAATTTCTGTCACCTTATTGGGCGGCCTGATCTGCTTGTGGAAGCCTACGCCACGTGGGAAGGGCGTAATAGCGCCAGCGAAGTGATTCAGCCTATCATCAGGAACGTCATCGGCGAAAAGACCCGGGATGAATGGCTGGCCCTTTTGTCTGAAAGCAATATTCCCGCGGCGCCGGTTCATTTTCTCTCAGATCTGGCGGCAGATCCACAATTGATTGCCCGTGGATTGCTCGAGAAAAATCACGCGGGGGGGTATTTCGTTCAGCCGTTTCCCGTAAAGTTTTCTGGAAATGAATTCAGAATGCTCTCTCCTGCCCCTGAGGTTGGTGCACACAACAGGATGATCCTGGAAGAACTGGGATATACCGCTGATGAAATAGCATCTTTAGAAGAGGAAAAAGTCATATAGGGGGATAACGGCTAGGGGGATAACGGCATGGATTTTGAGTTGAGTGAGGATCAAAACATATTAAAAGATAATGTACGTCGCTTTATGGATAAAGAAATTATTCCTTTCGTTCCTGAATATGAAGACCAGCGAAAAGTACCGCCTCGCAGTCTGATGAAAACGTTGCTGCCCTTCGGCTATATCGGTTCGACCCTTCCTGAAGAGCATGGTGGGTTTGGGAGTGATTTATTCACCTTTTGTATTCTGGTTGAGGAGTTGGCAAGGGCATGGGGATCTCTTCGCACCATTATTACCGTGGATAACATGGTGACCACGATGATTTACAAGTATGGTACGGAGGAGCAGAGGGAAAAATTTCTACCCCTTCTCACTACTCTCGATTATATTGCCGCCTTTGGTTTGACGGAGCCCAATGTGGGATCTGATGCCAGTTCTGTGGAAACCACAGCGGTCAAAGACGGCGATGATTATATCCTGAATGGAACGAAGACCCTGATCACAAACGGGAGTATCGCAGATCTTGTTTGTGTTTATGCGTCAACGGACAGAAGCAAGAAGGGAAAGGGCGTTTCGGCTTTCCTGGTGGAAAAAAAAGAGTCGCCTTTTAAAGCTTCGGACATTCCCAAAATGGGTTTGCGCTGTTCCGTCCTCTCGGAACTGGTGTTTGAGGACTGTCGAGTCCCCAAAGAGAATATGCTGGGCGGGGAAGGGAACGGTCTTAAGCTCGCCCTTTCCGGGTTGAATACAGGGCGCTGTGTGGTTACATTCGGCGTGGTAGGGGTTGGTCAGGCCTGTCTGGAGGCGTGTATCAAGTATGCCAAGGAGAGATATCAATTTGGCCGGGCTATCGGTAGCTTTCAGTTGGTTCAGGCGATGATTGCAGAAATGGCGATGGAACTGGATGCGGCGAGACTCATGGGATATCGTGCTGCTTCGATGGTGGATCAAGGGAAACGGTGTGACCGAGAGGCTTCTTTTGCGAAACTGTTTGCCACGGAAGCGGTTGTACATATTGCGGACAGAGCGATCCAGGTTCACGGTGGCTATGGTTACACGGAAGAGTTTCCTGTGGAACGGTATTACCGGGACGTGCGCCATCTGACCATGGCCGAGGGGACAAGTGAAATTCAGCGACTGATTATTGGTCGAGATATCCTTGGAATATCGGCCTTTGTTTAATTTGTGTCAAGAAGGTCCGTATTTCAGGGTGCAGAGTTAGAATGCCCATACTTTTAGGAGGATTGTGATGGGTGACTTATCAGTAAGATACTATGAGGATCTGGAGGTCGGTGATGAGTTCTTTTCTCCGGCGAGAACCATTACGGAGACCGATGTCGTAAATTTTGCCGGTCTTTCCGGTGATTATAATGCCCTCCATACGGATGCCGAGTTTACCAAAGGTACCATGTTTAAACAGAGGGTAGCCCACGGCCTGCTGGGTCTTGCCGTTGCTTCCGGGCTTTTTACCCGGACCCAGTTGGCCCTTTCCCTTGGACCGACCCTGCTGGCGTTTTTAGGCTTAACCTGGAAGTTTACCGGCCCCATATTCATGGGTGACACAATCAAGGTGAAAATCAGGGTGAAGGAGAAGCGGGAGACATCGAAAAAAGAGCGCGGCATCATTGTCCTGGAAAGAATCGTCATCAATCAACGTGGTGAGACCGTCCAGGAAGGTGAAACCACACTGATGATTGCCAGAAAGACGGGATAATCAATAGTGGTCTGGTGATTTTCATGTGCTTTCAGGTCTTTTGCTTATCTTAATTTTAGAAGGAGGTATTTACATGCGGGTAAAGGATAAAGTCGCGGTAGTGACGGGAGGGGGTCGCGGTATCGGTGAGGCGACAGCCATCCGTTTGGCGGAAGAGGGTGCAAAGATTGTTGTGAATGATATTCATGAGGAGAATGCCCAAAAAGTAGTCGATAAAATCAAGAGTATGGGCAGAGAGGCCATACCCGTGATTGCGGATATCGTGAAGATGGAAAAAGCCAAGGAGTTGATCGACACGGCTGTGGAGAAATTTGGCCAGATTGATATTATGGTCAACAACGCCGGGATCAACAGGGATCTGTTGATCAAGGATATGACGGAACAGGATTGGGACATGGTGGTCGATCTGGATTTAAAGGCAACCTTCTTTTGCTGTAAATTTGCTTCCCAGTATATGGTGGCAAGAAAGTATGGCAAGATTATCAATCTTGCTTCCCGGGCTATTCTTGGCAATCCCGGTCAGGCCAATTATTCTGCGGCCAAAGCCGGTGTGGTTGGTCTGACAAAAGCTCTGTCCCTGGAGCTGGGACGCTACAATATCACGGTCAATGCAGTCGCTCCGGGTATGATCGAAACGGATTTGGTGAAATCTCACCCCAAGTATGATGAGCTGATTGCCAGAGCGTTGCAGAATACGCCTTTGAAGCGAGTAGGCCAACCCATAGATGTAGCGAACGTTATCCTGTTTCTCGCCAGTGATGAATCGGGTTATGTCACGGGTAATGTCATCTTTCCCTCCGGGGGACGATTCTAACTCGTGATGTTCTGGTTGTTCACAGAGAATATGGGGCGGGGTTTCCGTCTTACTTACTGACATTCCCGTTCCCCGCTTTCGCGGGGACAAGCTTCACGGGAATGACAAAAAAGCGCATGTTTCGACTTTTTACAAATTCATCCAAGGTGACTTCCCCGCAAAAAAGTCGGTTTCCCTTCCCTTGAGGGGAGGGGATAAAGGGAGCGTGAAGAGAAAAAAGGCAAATGCACACACCTCCACGCCAACCCCGCGACAGGGGAGCGATATAGGCACTGAGACTACCTCATAATCTGCACAGCAGGCGCCTCGGCAGTTGACTCGAGGAAAGCAGCCACCCTGGTACGGAGCGCCGCGCGGGTTACGCCATCTTCCACTTCCAGGGTTCTCAACCCTGCGGATTTATACCGTTCATCCATAAACGGTTCTTGCAGAGTAATTGGCTGACAATACCGAGGAATGAGCGTTATAACGCCCTTTAATTTGAAGTGGGAGGCCTGTGATACTAACAGGTCCTGCCGGTACTGTATGAGCACTTTATAGGGGATTGGCACCTTCCCCACGTACATGTCTGCCAGGGCTGCGAGAGGCTCCGTAGCCAAATTTGGACTTTCCAAATCTATGAAGCAGTAGGCCCCTATACAAAAATCGTCGATCAGCACATCCCCGCCTAATTCCTCCACCAGGGAGATCAGCAGGCTGCCCTCTTCGATGAGAAGACTGGAGACCATAAAGGGGAGCCCTTTTTCCCGGCTTTCCCAACTCCCCGTTTCAATCACCTTGATCAGTTCTCGCAAAAGAGCGTTGTATTCGGCTACCGGCGTAACCAGACTAGCCTTGATTACTTCGGCTACTTGACTGCCCTTTAAGGGAAAATCATCCCGCCGCCTCAGTTTGTAAAGCTGCCTGAGCAGGGCGCGCTTCTCTTCATGCTCTTTCATCGCAGCGCGCAGAGCTTCTTCACCGATCTTGGATCCCGTCACTTCCTCCAGATAGTTCTTGAGTGCACCCAGTTCGGCAACGTAGAACTCCTTTGTCACTGGCGTTGCATTGCACGGGTAGCTCATGGGAAAGCTGAAAGGGGGCTTCCGCTCGTACACTATGGCTTCGATCACACTGCGACCAGGCGTACACGCATCCGGACAAATTATGCCCTCAAGATAGTCATAGGTTCCCAACATGATCTGGCCGAGCCAATCATGTACTAAACAGCAGTAATAAGAGGCGTTGTATTCTTTACCCTTTGCCTGGGCTTCCTCTGTGAGGCTGGCCGTGAGCTGAACCGGTATTATTCCTGCGGCTGAGAGAATCTCCACCGGGGCAGATGCAAACATGTAACCCCAAATTCTCTTTCCTTCCTCCTTGAGCGCTTGGGCGTTGGTATGGCGTTGCTCATAGGACGCGGTAAACTGAGATATTATTCCCTCGATCAT
>Ga0209212_1003109_pt1 | contig 22445 bp, 19 predicted proteins | sample RifGroC2_FD_183996 | JGI IMG/M metagenome (GOLD analysis project Ga0209212, IMG submission 183996) | Groundwater microbial communities from Rifle, Colorado, USA - Groundwater C2 (SPAdes) (version 2) | ecosystem: Environmental > Aquatic > Deep subsurface > Groundwater | place: Rifle, Colorado... | reverse complement strand
CAGGCGCCCGCCACGATATCAGCGCGGATCCAACCTCGCCTCTCAAACTCACACCACTTGGGATGCGGGAAGGGGAGCCGGCCCTCCTGCATAGTTTCGAAGGGAAGTGAACTGCGGCCTTCCGCGAGATGTTTTTTCACCGCGGGTGTTGAGAGGATGACTATATCCCCTTCCCGGACCGTTATTTGATCAGGGTCTTCGGTCGTGGCATAGATGATCCGGTGCCGGGCGCGGGATGTGATCGTCCAGCCGGCGCGCATGGCCAGATGCCGCAGGGTATGGATGACCGCCTGCCGGTCGAAAGGCTTCCCGTAAAACGCGAGCTCCACTGGCAGGCGTTCAAGCATGCCGGCCTCCCGTCAACTCCTGGATGTGCCTTTCCAGAACGTCAGGAATGTATTCAAGGTCCCGAATCAACCTCGCCCGTTTCCCCTCTGTGGATTCTTTTGTCGGCAGATTATCCGCGAAGCATAGCGTCGCTTCAACGGCATCCTTTCCTTTTTCATAAACCTGCATCAGGCCGAAACGACCCGATAGGACCTTCATATTGCCGCATTTCCCCGCCCAACTCGACGCCAGGATAGACGGCACCCCCATCAGGGATGCCTCTGCGCACATGCTCGGGCTTTCCCCTACGACAAGACGCGAGCAGGCCATGACGTGGTGCATCCGGTCCACCCGGACCTTGACGGCAAATTGAGAAAATTCGGGAGGCGGTGGCGCCTCTGATGTCAACACGATCTTCATCTTCCTCGACAACCCTTGAATAAGGCGGACTGCGTCTTCTCTTTGAAACCCCTCCCCGCCGCGGTCATGGAGGGCATCCCAGCGTACAAAACGGACCACGGCGTATGGCGTGTCCGGATCGATTCCTTCGGCGCGCACGACTTCGGGATCGGGCCGAAATTCATCGGGATGGAGATAGCTCCATTCATGGAAGCCCCGATAGCGGTAATGCCGCCGGCCGAAGTCCTCCGTGAACCATTCCGGGGTCAGAATGCAATCCGCGAAAGGGAAAGAGCATTTATTCCCAAGCGTCGCCGTTTCAGTGTCCGTCAGGGCTATATTCGGAATCCCCAATAGGTTGCAGGGAATGGAGGTCATGATGCCCCCGATAGACATGACCACATCGGGTCTGAAACCTCTGAGAGTTGAAATTAAGTTTTTCCAATGGATAAAAAGTTCCATAGACATCCAAAGCCCTTTTTTCTGCATCGACAGGCAGACGTAAGGGATGGCAAAAAAGTTAAGGAGTTCATGGGTGATGTCCTTATCTCTCGTGACGACTTTCACGACCTCGCCCATTTTGGTCCACCGCCGAATGAGGGGGCGGAAAAAATGGGCATGTTTAGGATGGAGGACATCAACAAGAATCCGCATCGATTCAGGCTTCCTTGTAAGCAAGGGCCACAAGACCCGACCCGTCGTTTCGAGGACGGTAAAGAGACCCCAGAAAAACAATCGCCATCAGAAACGGAAAGGCGATGGCATAGAAGCCTTTATTGGCCTGCTGCGCCCCGGTAATTAACTTACTGATATCGTTGGCCAATGTTTCCATTGAATTGTAGTTAAAGATACAGTCTCGAACCTTGAATCCCCCCTTTATTAGGAGGTTGATGACTCCCTCCATTGTATAACCAGGGCGCACGTGTCCTTCAATATCCATCCAATTCTCGCGTTTCCACCCGAAGGTATATCTGGTCAGATGCGGCACATGGACGATGAGATGCCCCCCCACATCCAGCGCCTTGTAGAACACCCGGACCCCTTCCACATCATCCTCCAAATGCTCCAGCATATCCGTAGAAATGATCAGGTCAAAAGTCCCCAGGTCAGGCAGTCGCATGGCATCCCTGGTTATGAAACGGAGGGTTTTCGCGATCCCGAGTTTTTCAACGATGGTGTTATTGTCGCGGTTCTGCCTCTCGTCCAGATCGATACCAATGACTTCAGCATCCGGAAATTTCCGCGCACAAGCCAAAGTAATCATGCCCCTCCCGCTTCCGGCATCAACGATTCGCCGGGGTTCACCGATACGGTCCAAAAAAGGCAGAATCGTCTGCGCCCTTACCCGCAGTCCAAGAATCGGCGCACCGAATAATCGGATATAGACTTTTTCCAGCCGGCTGAGACCTGGCGTCAGCGCGATTTCCGAACCAAAAGGCATTCTCTTTACTCCGTTATTGATCCTTTACCGTCATAGCGAGAAAGGTCGAAAGACCGCGAGCCATCCAGCCATTGCACCAATGGAGCAGTGTGAAGTTCTTATCCCAATAACGCCCTTTTTGATAGGCAAAATCTCCATTTCCTTTGTAGAAATGGCAAATAGCCCAGGACAAAATACGCCGGGCCGTCTCCGGTTCGCCGGCAAGTGAAAAGGTCAACGCCCCCTGCCCGGATCCATGAATATCATGAGGAAACGTTTTGTCACTCGACCACCGGGGCGCTCCCTCCGAGGTAAAGAGACGCTCCCGATAGAATGTCATACCTTTATCCATATTCGCGCGGAAGCGGCCATCGCCGGTAGCCCGATCATAGGCGAGCAATGCATCGAGAATCATGCCCGTGTGGTAGTTGTCATGGGCGATAAGGCTCTGAGCGGGTTTGGTCGTGTAGTGCCAGGCCCCGTCATCGGTCTGAAGGCGGGCGACAAAAGACATCAGTTTCCGAGACTCCCGGATCAGTTCCTCTTCGCCCGTCGCCTTCCCAACCTGCGCCAGCAGAGCAGCACAGAGGGCGTTGATATTGATGACGGTAAAATCCGGTTTCATTCGCGGCACGTAAGAGATGCTCTTTTCATGATCCGTCTCGTGAAGGACGGTCAAGTCTTCAAGGATAAAATCACAGGCCTTCCGGGCGGCAATGAGGTATTTCTCTTCCTTCAGCATACGGTAGCCATGGAGGAGAGCCTCGGCGGCGATGACTGTAACATAGCAGTTGGGAAAGCCCGGCGGCTGATAGAATCCGGGGGTCTGCCAGGGATGATGGTAACCCCAGCAGAGACCCCGGTACGCACCGCTTCCCGATGAATCATGATCCAGAAGCCAATCCAGGCAACGCCGAGCCCGCTTCTCAAACGGCCCCGCCGTCTTCAGAGAAAGGAGATCCATATTGCTGCGGGCAAACAGGGCCGGGCTTTCCGGGTTTATCCCTTTGCTCACAAGAAGAACGGGGCGGAGATTTACAGGCGCCCGCATAACAACCTGCGTCCACACCAGGCGCAGCGGCCAGAAACCGAAGGAAAGGGCATTCGTCAACGGACTGTGGAGACCGTCAAACTTCGAATAGCCTTCATATCCTTGATGATCCGCCCGCTCCAGAACGGTCTGAAGAATGCGCACAATCTCCTTCAACGCCTTTACCTTCCCTCCACGAGTCGACGATTTGCCTTTTGCCGTCTGCCCGTGATAGGAACTAATTACGGGAAGAACAGCCTATGCTCATAAATTATCCTACTCTCACAGAAAAGAAAAGAAACTTCGGCCTATTGGCCATTTTCATCCTCTCTTTGACCGTGAAGGTCGCTATTTTTTTCCTTGCGACAGACCCTGTCATCTTTAATAAATATCCCTATTTCGCAGAACAGATCACCAAAGGTTTCGATATCGGTGAAAGAATCCTTGATCTAAGCCCCGCCTACCTTTACATCACGATTCTCTTCTTTAAGATATGCGGTCCAAACTGGGAAGCACTCGCGCTGTTGCAGATCCTGATAGGCAGCCTGAACTGTATTGTCATATACTTCATCGGGTCGAGAATCTTCGGCGCGGTCACCGGCCTGCTGGCTGCCGCCATGCTGATGCTGTATGGGAATATGACGCTGGTCGAACTGACACTCGAACCTGAAACTTTTGTCTTGTTTTTTAACTCCTTGACCCTGCTCGCCCTGATAGAGGCAGGAAACGAAAGCGCTCCTGCATACCGGTCCTGGAAATGGTTCCTCTCAGGGGCCCTGATAGGCCTTGCGATTATAACAAAACCCAATGCGTTGCTCATCATACCGGGTGTTTCCCTCTGGATCTTGTTGTGTGTAAAGACATGGGAAAACAGATTCAAGGCGATCGTATTCCTGCTTCTGGGCGCCTTTCTCCTGATCGCACCGGTAACGATTCGAAACACTATCCAATTCCACGATTTTGTTCTTGTTACCGCGGATAGCGGAAAGGTTTTTTTTCACGGCAATGGTCCCGGAGCGACAGGGATAGAACGGGCCGATTTGACCCATCAGGGATTTATCGAAGAGGGACATACGGAACCCGACTATGCACATGTCCTTTTTCGTGAAACGGCGCGGGCAATCAGCAAGGCGCCTCTCAAGCCATCCGAATGCGCTTATTTCTGGTTCCTCTACACTATAAAACATATTCAAGCAGATCCCCGTTCTGCGCTTTTTCTCGAATGGAAGAAGTTCTGTCTTTTCTGGAACAACTACGAAGTTCACGACATGGACTCCACTTATAAAAATTATACCCGCATTCGGGAATGGCCGCTTCTCCCTTTTGGCATTATCTCCGCTCTGAGCATCCTCGGCATGGGGATTTCCCTGAAGCGATTCCGACCGGCCTTTCTTCTTTACTGGATGGTTCTAATTTATCTCTTCTCGGTGCTCGTTTTTTTTACCGCGTCACGTTACCGTATACCCGCTGCCCCCTTTCTTTGCCTGTTTGCCGCCTATTTCCTGGTGTATTTGTTTCACATCGGCAAGCAGAAAGAAGTAAAAAAAGCCGCCTGCTGGCTGATGTCCATTCCGCTGCTTCTGATATGGACCTACTTACCCTTTCATGGAGAGATTGAACGGTTCGATCGGTGGCAGCAGGCTTCACGGATTCACTATAGCTTAGGGGGTAAGGCGCTGTTCGCAAACGGGCAGTATCAGAAAGCGGTTCCGGAATTGGAAAAGGTCGTTTCCATAGATCCTAATTTTGCACCGGCGTATAATTACCTGGGTAAGGCTTATGCTATTTTGGGTGAACTCGATAAAGCACAAAACTGTTTCAGTAAAGTGATCGCCCTTGCACCGACGATCGATGAAGGTTATCTGAATATGGGACTCCTGCTCGAATTGAAAGGCGAATCATCCAAAGCCATATCCTATCTTGAAAAAGCCCTTTCACTCAATCCAAACAATACAAAGACGAAAACGCACATAGCGAATTTGAGGGCCCTTGCGCGATGATCGTTCCTCTCGGTCGCTGTCTCCTCAATGCTTCCCCTGCGCCCTCATAAAAAGAACGCTCTCGCGGTCCATATACGCAATCCGCCACCCCGGATCGCTTTGCATAAGGTCGCGTATTCGTGTATTGGCTTTGATCAGGACGATATCGTGAGGATATTTCTGTAAAAATTCCTTCCAGCCTGGTCGACCCCATAAGAAATCGAAATATTCCTTGTGGAGGTGATCTTGATAAACCGTTTCATACCGCCCGTCCATGGCGACCAGGCAAGCAGGGAAACAATGCCAGATGAGGAATTCACCCCAATCGAAATGGGGCAGGATATTTCCTTTTACATGATTTTGCATCATCCATTTGACGGCGCCGACGGGAAAGTTGGATTGCGGTGCGATGATCTTGAAATCCGGAGCCAGCATGAGCGCCTGAAATGGGTTAATATAAAGATAAACCATTAATAACAGGACAAAGAAACCCGCTCCGGGAAACCACGGCCTTCTCTGAAAAAAAGAACCCTTCTCTCTCATTGCATCCCAATACCCGGCGAAAACAACCGGCATGTAGGCCCCGAATATTAATCCCAGGAAGATGCCGTGTCTGACGTGAATGACACCGATATAAACGGTCGCGACGGTCACCAGGATCACCGTATAATCCCTCTTCTTCCGGCAAAGACAGACGGCCAAAGCGAGGAAGGACATGACGCCGAAGACAAAAATCGGGAATCCATGCATGCCTCGCTTTATAGAAGACAGGACGGATATCCATTCATCGATTTCCGGTCGGGGCATGAAGATGGCATCGATGGTATAAGCCCAGTATTTAAAACCGTACGGATTGATCAATGTAAGCGACGCGGCCAGGACGCCTGCGAATGCGATGGGAATATACTTTCTTCCCGACAGACCTTCTCCTACGGCATAGAGGCCGATCAATCCGAGGCCGGCCACAAATCCGCCGTGAAAATTGCACCACATGATCTGGACCGGCAGCAGCCATAACAGAAGCGACCGCCTTCCACCCCTCTTGGCGCTTTCCAGGATATAGACCGTCAGAATGAAAAAGAGATAGGTGAACATCTGGGCTCGGGCGGGAACGTACCCGAAAGAGATGAGCAGGATCGAAGGGACCAAGGCGATACATGCGAATAAACGGGTCCCCCCTCGCTTCAAAGCCGTCTCATAGATAAGAGCGACTGTAACTACGATGATGATGTACCGGAGCAACTGCAATCCGGCTGCCCCGGCATATTTGTAGATGAAATAGAAAGAGACCCCCGTGAGCCATTCGTGATAGATCCAAACCGCCTTCACGGGCGTGTAGGAAAAGATATCCCTGTACGGGAAATAACCCTCTTCCCAGAAAATCCGCCCGAAAGCGAGGTAACCCCAGAGGTCGTTATCGGCAACAGTGCGGGAAAACAATGCAACGAAAAGGAGATACAACCCCGCGCTCGGGAAGAGAATCATGATGTATTTGAACAACGTTTTCGGCAAAAGAAACACCCTCTGCCGGCAAGGAACAAATTGAACCGTTCCCGGCTTACGGTTCATTGCGGGTACGCACCAAATCCCATTTTACAAGCGAATCCTCTTTAGGCACATCGGAAGGTCGTGCCGACTTTATCCTATCGCCGATGCGGAAGAAGTGATCGGCAACCTTCTGATTCCCCTTCGCCTTGTATGCATCGGAAATCACAAAATAGGCCTTCCATGAATCAGGCTGCAGCAGCATTGCCTTTTGGGCTTCTTTTATGGCTTCACCGTACAGCCCCTTTCTGAGGAGAATAACGCCGAGGTTGGAATGGAAGGCTGTTTCATTCGGATCGATCGATATGGCTTTTCTTATCTCTTCTTCCGCCTGAGATATCTCATTTCTCTCAAGCAGCAGGATCCCTTTGATATTATGTAAGTCCGCTCTCGGGGAATATTTCTTCATTACCTGATCCAGATAGAATCCGGCCTGATCGCGATCATTCACGAGAATGTAATAATAGACAAGGGACGCGTATGTGCTATATTTACTCGGAATATTGCCGGAAAGTTCTGACTGGAGGGCTTTCTGAAATTCACTGAATGCCTCCGGCAAACGCCCCTGACGCAGATAGTGATTCCCCAAATAGAGGTGCGGCGTGTGCAGATTCGGCGCCTTCCGGACGTTGTCGCTCCAGAGGGTTTCCTCATCCTCGTATGTCTTATTTTGGATCCACACCGAGACGCCCAGAATAATGATGAGCGAGGTCACCGCAAAGACAATCACTGAAAAAACAATCTTGCGCCGAACAAAGAAATCTATCGCATCCAATATACCGATAGTTATGGGTAGGAAGAAGAACATCGACGGCAAGTAATTCCTGTGTTCATAAATAAGCTCCAGAGAAATAAAAGAACCTTCGATGAGATGATTCAAAAAGAAAAAAAGGATACAAAAGGAGACCAGGGGCATCCTCCTTGCCTTCCACACTGCAAAAACCAAAATGCCCGCGAGACCGACCAGCGATGCGAATGTGGTCCATGGATGAAACAGCGACGTAGAGATATCCATGGAATGAATCAGCATAACGCGGGAGGTCAGGGGATAAAGCAACAGAGAGATATAATAGAAAAACACCCGGGGCTGTGTCAGGAGCCTTTCTCCCATGTCGAATATTCGATATCTGTAATCCATAATGTCGGCGTTTCGCAACAGATAGATAATGACGATAACGACGGCACAGCAGGCCGGAACAAATGTGATTTTGGCGGTCTTGATGATATTGCGCCTGCTGATCCCCTGAATGAGAAAAAGATCGTACACGACCAGCGAAACCGGCAGCATAGCGGCGTTTTGCTTGGATCCCAGGGCCATCAGAAAGGATGCCGCACTGAAAGAAAAATAGATGACCGATTTCAGAACCGTCCGGGCCGTCCTGCCTTTTAGGTACAAATACATTGCTAGAATATAGAAAAGAGATACCATGCTGGCCATGCGCTGCACGATATAAGTCACCGCCGTGACCTGAATGGGATGGATGGCCCAGAGGACCGCCGACAGAAGAGCTATGGAGTACGAATATTCGCCATACCGCTCGACCAGCATGGGAAGCCTGAGTGTTTCATACACAAAGAGAAAGAGGATGACTGCGGCGAGATAATGTATAGAAAAATTCACAATATGATAGCCAAAGACATCCAGTCCTCCGAAATAATAATTGACGGCAAAACTCAGATAGGCAAGCGGCCTCGACCAAGTATCCCGTGGGGTAATGCCGTAGAGTGTATTTTCAATACCGGACAATGATAAGTCGTTTATTTTTATATATCTATTATTGACGATGTTGTCGAAATCATCGTGATGCCAGGAACAGTGGAAACTGTTTCCATAGATCACAATCAGAATGACAAACAGAAGGGCGAAGGCGGTCGCAACACTCCTACCGTTCTGGAATGAACAACCGATATCCAGTTCGAAATCCCTTTCCACATTCATCGCGCGTCTCATGAAATACGGGTTCAGATTACTGCGTCTGAGTACGGGAGCGGAACGCCTCGGCTACTTTTTGGAAATGCGCCGTGGTTTTCATATCTTTTTTCATCCTGAAGGCGTCTGAAAAAAGCGCATACGGTTCGGACTGATTCCCGTTCAACCCGAGAGAAATCCTCGCCTCCCGGATTGAGTCATCCGGCCGACCCTGCTGCAACAATAGTCGGGCCAGAATCGCATGGTATGCATATGAACTCGATTTAATAGAAATCGCCTTGAGGATCATGTCCTCGGCTTCAATCAATCGGCCTTTTCTTAGCATGATCTCGGACATCCGCCGGTAACTCGGATGAAATGACGGATCCAGTTCTACGGATTGCCCATAGTGGAACATGGCTCGATCATCTTCTCCTCGCAGATAATGATATTCCCCCAGCAATGCATGTGTCCGGCCTTTGCCTGCACTTCGCGCCGACAGGGATAACCCAAGCGACCTGTGACCTTCGTCGAAAGCCTCGGTCAGCCGACCTGCGACAAAAAACACCGCCGCCAGATTTTGACTCACATAATGCAGGCGGGGAGATTTTTGAACATTATCGCTCCACAGGGATATTTCATTTTTATAGATGTCGTTTTGTATGAAGACCGAAACCCCTTGAACAATGATCACGATAACCACAGCAGCCGCAAGAATAATAATCATGCCCTTTTTCTGTCGATAGTAAGAGAAGCCGTAGATCATCAATGAAGAAATCGGCAGAAAAATAAGCATGGAGGGGAGATAATTCCTGTGTTCATAAACCATTTCAAGGGCAACGAATGATCCTTCAATCGCATGGTTAAGGAAGAAAAAGAGGATGCAATAAGAAATCAGGGGGGTTTTCCTCGAATAGAGGACGGCGGTGATGACAGCGAGAAAAATGATGACCAAAGACAATAGAGTTGTGATGGGATCCAGCAGGGATCTGGAGAGCTCGATATCGTGGATAAGCGTCAAACGCGATGAGATAGGATAAAAAAGCAGGGATACATAGAAAAGCAGGACACGCGGTTGGGTTAACAACCTTTCCGTCATCGTAAAGACACGCGGTTTGTATTCCTGCTGAAATTGTAAGACGTCCCCCACATACAAAAAACCGATCAGTAGAACAGCAATGGCGCACGGTACGGTATATTTCAGATTTTTTACAAGGGCATCCCTTGTCGCACCCTGGATGAGAATCACATCATACAGCAAAAGGCTCATCGGCAGCATGGCGGCATTCTCCTTTGTTCCCACGGCCAGGATAAAGGCAAGTGTGGAAAGACCAAACCAGATGATTCTCATCTTGAGGGTTTCCGCCGTCCTTCCCCGCAGATAGAAAAACATCGTCATAATGTAGAACAATCCTTCCATGCTCGCCATCCGTTGAACAATATAGGTCACGGATGTGACCTGAACGGGATTGATTGCCCACAGGACCGCGGACAGCAGGGCGAGGGAATAGGCGTGTCTCCCATACCGGTGTTTGATCAATGGAAGGTGGAGTGTATGAAAAATGAAAAGAAAGAGAAAAAAAGTCGTTAAAAAGTGAACCAAAAAGTTGATCACGTGATAACCGAAGACATCGAGACCGCCGAAGTAGTAATTGAGGGCAAAACTGAAATAGGCCACGGGCCGCTGCCATCGGTTCATCCCCGCAATACCGTAGAGAGCTTTTTCTATATTCTGCCAGGAGAGATCCTCTATTTGAATATTTGCATTGGAAACGATATTCGCATAATCGTCATGATGCCACGAACAGTCGAAGCTGTTTGAGTAGGAAAGAAACAACAGGCTAAAAATCGAAAAAAAGGCAAAGGCGTATTTCCTCCCGTTCGGGCTGTATGACCCCATTGTCAACGAATAATCATCCTGTCGATTCATCGGGCAAGGCCTCTTTCGACTTCATCGGATAAAAGAAAAGGGGTAAAGACATCTTTACCCCTTTTCGTCATCGGCGATCAAGCGAATTTAGGGAGTAATCGTCCCTACCGAGTTGATCGAGAACGTTGAGCCGCCGCCACTGTGAACAGCGGTTATCGTCGTGACACCGCCCGCGGCGCCGGTAACAACCGTGGTCGTGTTTGCACCCTGCTGGTATCCGTATGCAGCGATAATCGCCAAGGTTGGAGTTCCTCCAGGGGAATCACTCAAAAAGGCTTGTGCCGCCGTATACGCATTTTTAACCTCTGATTTTGACGATGCGTTGTAACCTCTGGCTTTGTAGGCAGAAAACTGCGGGATGGCGATGGCCGCCAAAATGCCGATGATCGCGATGACGATCATAAGCTCGATCAGTGTGAAACCTTTCTGGCTCTTTTTACGAAATGTGCTAATCATAGTCTTCCTCCTTTACGATTTGTTGTTTGATTATCTTTGTGGATCACTCCCCGATCACAAAATCGCTTTCTTAATTTTTTACAATACCCTCTTAGCGGTTTTCAATTCGATCATGCAAAAATCCGTTTCAGTTATTACAAGCAAACATTATGCCATGTCACTACCTGCCATCGCTCACTCAAAATAATTCTGTCATGTATTTTGAATTTCATATATTTAGATACCCTGTTATATGTTACTTGATCCATATGAGTTTCCCGTTAAAATAAAAAATCCCTGGCATTTTTACGGACCGCTCCTGAATTTTTCCATATCCACTCGGATGTCTCATAGATGAGAAAAACCTATTCATTTCCTTTCGGGAATTGCATTGCCTGCTTGTTCGGCAACAGGGATCCTATCGCCTCTACCGCCTGATTTAGGTGATGGGCGGAGCATCTGCTGGTTACACTACTCATCCTGCGTTAACAACCGTTCCAGATGATGCACCAAATAAAAGGGTATGTTGAGCAATCTGAAAGGGCGCTCAACTTTATTCACTTTGGCCACCCGTTGATTCACGGACGGCTTGGCGGAACTAATCTTGATGGCCTGGTCGGCTTGTTTTTTAACGACATACGAGTGTAATGACTTAATCGTGCCCCCCGAACCTGATTTGACCTCTATGGGATACACCCTGTTTAAACAGGGAAAAAGGAAGTCAACCTCGGCTTGACCCTCTGACTTCGGAGGTTGCCAGTAGTATAATTCGGGCTGAATATAACCCTTTTTAGAATAAAGCAATTGCTGACCCACAAACTGCTCCGCCAATACACCTTGATTGACCAATTCGAGCGGGGAACTCATAACTGTTTGAGCCGGCATACCTTGTGCCGCCAATAATAACCCGATATCAATAAACAAAAACTTGCTGATTCTTATTTTGGTTTCAGCGCCCAAAGGAATTCTGCCCGCATTGCTGTGCAACACGCGATAGAACAAACGTGCCTCCAGAAAGCGTTCAATCGCTGCATTCAACTGGCGATTGTCGCCACTGGTCATTGCAGAAATCTCGTTGGTCTGTTTATGGGAAAATTGCAGACCCACCTGCCGCAAAATACCATTAAAAAAAGCATTGAGACGCAGGGCGTTTTGAGTTCCGGCGTATTTGGCAAAATCATCCTTATAGTTTTGAATCAACGCTGTCTGATGCTTCAGAATTTCAGCATGATTAAAATGGCTATCCATGCCGAGCTGGATACATCCGGGCATGCCGCCTGTCAGCGTGTAGCGTCGCACGAACGCCATCAGTTCGTCATGCACAGAGTCAGGCACCAGGCGCATGTTATTCACCTGAAGCATCTCAATGGTTTGCAACGCTTTGGTCTCACCGATCGCTAAAAGAAACTCCTCAAATGTCAATGGTCCCATATAGTAGGGTTCAATACGGCCGACAGGGGTGGGAAGTTTGATATCATTGAGCGCCTGATCGAGCAAGGAGCCCGATAAAATCACGGCCAGGCCGGGCATATCCTCTGAAAAATAACGTAAACACGGATACGCGGAAGGTGTCGCCTGTGCTTCATCAAGAAATAGGATGATGTTGCTGTCTCGGGTAATCTGTTCGCCGCTCATCAGAGAAAAGTTAAACAACAACTCATCCAGTTTGTAACGTTGAAACAGAGGTTCCAATTCGGTATGCCGCTCAAGGTTGATTTCAATCACCTTGACGGAAAGCTGCTCCGCCGCAAGACGGACTGCCGTTGTTTTCCCCACCTGCCTTGCTCCGCGGATGACCAAAGGCTTGCGCTTGTTCTGTTGACACCATGTCTTGATATCTTCTATCGCACGTCGATTAAACACCGCTTCTTCCTCCTGTCTCAATCATCTTAAAACATGCTGCGTATTAAAGTGGCACATATTATGACATAACATGAATTAAAGTCAATGATTTAAAGCTCAGATGACTGGGAGGCATCATTTTCCCCTTGACATAATGACGATAGCCATCATAATGGAATCGACAAATCCATTTTGAGGCGCATTATGGAAACTATTACCCGATTTTTTACCCCACCTGCCGCGAGTTTCTTCCTCTTCGGTCCCAGAGGGACGGGAAAATCAACCTTCATGAGGGAACGCTTCCCGGACGCCTGCTATGTCGATCTCCTCGATCCCGAAACGGTTCGTTCCTTTTCAGCAAGACCTGAGCGTCTGGCCGAGATCGTTCGCGCGCAGGGGGGACAAAAATGTTTTGTGATCGACGAAATCCAGAAAGTTCCGGAGCTGCTTTCCGTCATCCACAAGCTCATTGAGGATAAACAAGGCTATACGTTTATGCTCACCGGTTCGAGTGCGCGCAAGCTGAAAAAGACGGGGGTAGATATGCTGGGTGGCCGGGCGTTGCTGAGGACCATGCATCCTTTCCTGGCCTCCGAGCTTGGGGAACGCTTTCGTCTGGAGGATGCGCTTCAGCGCGGTCTGCTTCCTATCGTTTATTCCTCGGCAAACCCGGACGACGTATTACGTTCCTATGCCGCCCTCTATCTCAGGGAAGAGGTCCAGATGGAAGGGCTGGTGCGGAATGTCGGAAATTTCTCCCGTTTCATGGAGTCGATCAGCTTTTCCCATGCCTCCATTCTCAACCTAAGCAATGTCGCCCGGGAATGCATGGTGGACAGAAAGGTCGTGGAGGGATATACTGCGATTCTGGAGGATATCCTCCTCGGCTTCCGCCTGCCCGTATTCACGCGCAGGGCGAGGCGGGAACTTGCCGTGCATCCAAAATTCTACCTGTTCGATGCGGGGGTTTTCAGATCCCTGCGGCCGCGGGGGCCGCTCGATCGTCCCGAAGAGATGGAAGGACAGGCGCTGGAAGGGCTTGTCGCACAGCACCTGAGAGGCTGGCTTGCCTATTCGCCGGAAAAGAGCGATCTCTATTTCTGGCGAACCCGTTCCGGCGTTGAGGTTGATTTCGTCGTCTATGGCCCCCAGGGAATGTGGGCGCTGGAGGTAAAAAATACCGCGACGATCCGGCCAGCCGATCTGCGAGGTCTCAAATCATTTCGGGACGAGTTTCCGGAGAGCAGGGCGTTCTTTCTCTATCGCGGCCGGGAGCGATTATTGCGGGAGGGGATACTCTGCCTCCCCTGTTGCGATTTCCTCAGCCATCTCCTTCCCGGCAAGACGATCGACGATGCATGCAGCATCTGAGTGGAGGGGATTTATTTTCCCGCTTATCCAAGAAGATGTTTTATGATATAGGTCTTAGCCAATTTACCGGAGGGTTCATTCATGTACGAGGTCACCATTAAAAAATCATTCTCCGCCGCCCATCTCCTCAAGGAAATCGGCGGCAAGTGCGAAGAGCTCCACGGCCATAATTTTCTCGTCGAGATCTCGGTTGCGGCCGAATCGCTCAACGAGGAAGGCCTTCTGATCGACTTTCGGGTCGTGAAACGGTGGACCGACGAGGCCCTTGAAGCGCTCGACCACAAATATCTCAACGAACTCGACTATTTCAAAAACAGGAATCCTTCTTCCGAAGCGATCGCCCGTTTCCTCCACGAGCGTATCGGCGAAAAGGCGCGGCAGGCGAAGGTCGCCCTGTCGAGGGTGACCGTATGGGAGTCGGACAATTCGCGTGTGACGTACAGCCTATGATCGACATCCAGAACTCGAAGGACGAACGGAACATCGACATCAAGAAGGTCGGGGTCAAGGGGCTCAAATACCCGATCGTCGTACTGGATCGCGCCCGTGGGACGCAGCCGGTCAATGCCACGATCAACATGTACGTGAACCTCGTCCGTCGCTTCAAGGGAACGCACATGAGCCGCTTCGTGGAGGTCCTCAACGAGATTCGCGAGCAGGTGAACATCCGTACCTTCCACAGTATCCTGGAGAAGATCCGGATCAAACTGCACGCCGAATCGGCCCACATCGAAATCGAATTTCCCTACTTCATCGAAAAGACCGCCCCGCGGTCCCGTGCGAAAAGCCTCATGGAATACCGCTGCCAGTTTATGGGAACAAGCAACGGCGGCGGCGTGGACTTCCTGGTCGGCATGGTCGTTCCCGTGACCACCGTCTGTCCCTGCTCGAAGGAGATCAGCAGCTCCGGCGCCCACAACCAGAGGGGCATCGTGACCGTCCGGGTAAGGTTCAAAAAATTCTTTTGGATCGAGGATGTCATCAAACTTATCGAGGAGTCGGCCAGCGGCGAGGTGTATTCCCTCATGAAGCGTATCGATGAAAAATTCGTGACGGAAAAGGGGTACGAAAACCCGATGTTTGTCGAGGATGTCGTCAGAAACGTGGCGAGCCGCCTCAACCAGGACTCGAACTTCACCTGGTACAGCGTCGAGGCGGAAAATTTCGAGAGCATTCACAACCACAGCGCTTACGCCTGCGTGGAGAAGGAATGATCATGGAAAATAAAGGAATGCCGGATTTTTTCAATCTCTATCGTCACGGCTTCATCCGGGCTGCGGTCTGCATCCCCGAGGTGAAGATCGCCGATACCCGGTTCAATGCCGAACAGACCATCCGGCTTGCCCGGGAGGCGGCCGCGCAGCACGCCTGCCTCGCCTTCTTTCCGGAGCTCGGGCTGTCGGCCTATTCCAACGAAGACCTCTTCCACCAGGACGCCCTGCTCCAAGGGGTTCTCGCGGCGATCGAACAGGTCGCCCGCGAAACGGCGGATCTCAGCCTGATCATGGTCGTCGGGGCCCCGCTGCAGATAGACGCCCGACTGTTCAACTGCGGGATCGTCCTTTACCGGGGCCGGATCCTCGGAGTGGCGGTGAAGTCCTATCTTCCCAATTACCGTGAGTTCTACGAGGGACGCCAGTTCAGCCCCGCGGAAGAGGTGCTTGCCAAAACCGTCAGGCTCTGCGGCCAGGAGGGAATACCCTTCGGCGCGGACCTCATCTTCGAGGTCGCCAATATCCGCCACTTCCGTTTCTTCATCGAGATGTGCGAGGATGTCTGGGTCCCCATCCCCCCCTCATGTTTCGCGGCCCTGGCGGGGGCCACGATCATCGGAAACCTCTCGGCTTCCAATGTGACCATCGGAAAATCGGAATACCGCCAGAGCCTGACCGCAAACCAGTCCGCACGCTGCATCGCCGCCTACCTGTACGCCGCTGCCGGTCCCGGTGAATCGACCACGGATCTGGCCTGGGACGGTCACGCCATGATCTATGAGAACGGCAACCGCCTTGCCGAATCGGAGCGGTTCGCAGGCCGCTCCCAGATGATCCGGGCCGATCTCGACCTCGACCGACTCGCCCAGGACCGGATGCGCCAGACCAGTTTCGGCGGGAACGCGCGGACCCACCGGGACGCCCTCCTTAGATTCCGGCGGGTCACCCTGGAGATCGAACCGCCCAAGATGCGTCTCCTCCTCGATCGGGAATACGCCCGTTTCCCATACATCCCGCCGGACCCCGCCAAAAGGGAGCAGCGCTGCTATGAGGCTTACAACATCCAGGTCCAGGGTCTGTCCCAACGTCTGAAAGCCTCGGGGATCGATAAGGTGGTTATCGGGGTATCCGGCGGTCTCGACTCGACGCATACCCTGATTGTCGCTGCCCGGACAATGGATCTCCTGGGGCTCCCCCGCTCCCATGTCCTGGCCTACACGATGCCCGGTTTTGCCACCTCGGAGCGAACCCGACGTAACGCCCATCGCCTCGCGAAGGCCCTGGGCGTCGAATTCAATGAAATCGACATCCGACCGAGCTGCATGCAGATGCTCAAAGACATCGGCCACCCCTACGCGGAAGGAAAGGCAGTCTACGATATCGCTTTCGAAAATATCCAGGCCGGAGAGCGAACCTCGCATCTGTTCCGCATCGCAAATCTCAGAGGCGCCCTTGTCCTGGGCACGGGCGACCTCAGCGAACTCGCCCTCGGCTGGTGCACTTACGGCGTCGGCGACCACATGTCTCATTATAACGTCAATACCAGCGTCCCCAAGACCCTGATCCAGCACCTGATCCGCTGGGTGGCGCACTCGGTGCAAATCTCCCCCGAGACATCCGAAGTCCTGCTCGATATTCTCGAGACGGAGATCAGCCCCGAGCTGATCCCCGGACAGACCGACGCCCAGCCGTCGCAGCGGACGGAATCCAGTGTCGGGCCTTACGAGCTTCAGGATTTCAACACGTTCTACACCACCCGCTTCGGTTATCTGCCGACCAAGATCGCTTTCATGGCCTATTGCGCCTGGCACGACAAAACACAGGGCCTCTGGCCGGACGTCCCCGAGGCGAAGCGGTGCGAGTACACGATCGGAGAGATCCGGCACTGGCTGGAAGTGTTTCTCTACCGTTTCTTCCAGATCAGCCAGTTCAAGCGCTCCTGCGTTCCCAACGGCCCGAAGGTCGGATCGGGGGGGTCGCTCTCGCCGCGGGGCGATTACCGGGCGCCGAGCGACAGCGAGGCCGCGGTCTGGCTGGAGGATGCAAAAAGAATTCCGGAAAAGGATGAATGAATATATGCGTAGAGAGCAATACAAGGATTTCGACGCCACCGAGCTGTTCTGCCCTCGATGCCGGCGCGCCGTGCCGGTGAGAAAGCGGCTCCTCCTTGTCCTGGCCAACGGGGATAAGTATGATTACACGTGCAGCTTTTGTGGCACATCCGTGGGCGACAAACTGGTCACCGAGCGGGACAACATCAAGGTCTTCATCAAATAGAACTCAATCCTGCTGCAGTTCCTTTATCCCCGCAAAGTAGTCGAGCGACTCCGGGTTCTTCAGGGCGTCCTTGTTCTGAACCGCCTGCCCTTCGATCACTTTTTTCACGGAGAGCTCGACCTTCTTCATATTGAGGGTATAGGGGACATCCGGTACGGCGATAATCTTGGCGGGGACATGCCGGGGCGAAGCGTTGATCCGGATGGTCTTGCGGATCCGGTCCCGCAGCTCGTCGGTCAAATCCACCCCCGGCGCCATCTTCACGAAGAGGATGACGCGGACGTCGTTTTTCCAGTTCTGCCCCACCACAACGCTGTCGGCGACACCCTCGATCGTCTCGACCTGCCGGTAGATCTCGGCCGTCCCGATACGGACGCCTCCGGGGTTGAGCGTCGCGTCCGAACGGCCGTAGATGACGACGCCGCCCCGCTCGTTGATGAGGATGTAATCGCCGTGACGCCAGACGTTCGGATACACATCGAAATACGCGGCCCGGTATTTTTTGTCCCCGGGATCATCCCAGAAATAGATCGGCATCGAAGGGGCCGGCGCCGTGCAGACGAGTTCGCCCTGCCGGTTGATCACCGGCTTGCCGTTCTCGTCGAAGGCCTCGACCTTCATCCCCAGGCCGCGGCACTGCAGCTCCCCCGAGTAGACCGCCCCAATCGGATTGCCCAGTGCGAAGCAGCCGTTGATGTCGGAACCGCCGGAAATCGAGGCGAGCTGAAGATCCGCCTTCACCTCCCGATAGATGAACTCAAACCCCTCTTCGGAAAGCGGCGAACCCGTGGACAGGATTGCCTTGAGCGCGGAGAGGTCGTACTCCTTCCCCGGCCGGACCCCTTCGTTCATCAGCGCGGCGATATACCCGGCGCTGGTCCCGAAGACCGTAATCCCCTCATCCTGGGCGATTTGCCACAGGGTCCCCGGAGCCGGATGGAAAGGATTCCCGTCGTAAAGGAGGAGTTTCGCCCCCACCCCGAGCGAGCAGACCAGCCAATTCCACATCATCCATCCGCAGGTGGTGAAGTAGAAGATGGTGTCGGCTCTCGTCAGGTTCGTGTGGAGGACCAGCTCCTTGAGCTGGTGGATCAGGATTCCGCCGGCGCTCTGGACCATGCACTTGGGAAGCCCGGTCGTTCCGGAGGTGAACATGATGTAGAGCGGATGATCGAAGGGAAGCTGCTCGAACCGGATCGGAAGGCCGCTTTCCGGCGCCCTGAATGCGTGGTAGGAAACGGCGCCCCGGATGCCGCCGATATCCGGCGCCGCCTCCGTATAGGGGACGACCACGATCTTCTCGATCGAAGGGAGATCCCTGATGATCTCCGCCACCCGGAAGAGCGAATCGAGGGCCTTTCCCTTGAAGAAATAGCCATTGGCCACGAACAGAATCTTGGGTTTGATCTGTCCGAAACGGTCGAGGACCCCCTTGATCCCGAAATCGGGGGAACAGGAGGACCAGACCGCCCCGATGCTCGTCGCGGCGAGCATCGCCGCCACGGTCTCGGGCATGTTCGGCATGAAGCCGGCGACACGGTCGCCGGGTCCGACCCCGCTGGCCCGCAGGCTTTTGGCAAGCCGCGCCACCTCATCGTAGAGCTCGGCGTAGGTCATCCTCCGGATCGGCTGATCTTCGCCCTTGAAGAGGAGGGCCACGGAATCATCCCGGAAGCGCAGCAGGTTTTCCGCAAAATTCAGTCGGGCGCCGGAGAACCACTTCGCCCCGGGCATCTTCCGATCGTCGTCGAGCACCTCGTCATATCGCTTCGACTCCTTGATCCCGACGAAATCCCAGACTGCCGCCCAGAAGTCGGCGAGCCGGCTTATCGACCACGCATAAAGACCGTCATAATCGGTGAAATTCTGCTGGTGCCTCCTGTTGACGAAGGAGATAAAGCGATACATGTTACTGTTTATGATACGCTCTTCCGAAGGCTTCCATAACAGCTTCCCCATCTCGACCCCTCCTCCATGGCTGTATTAATCCGGAATTTTCTTTTTTTGCAGGGCCTTCTGCAGGTGATCGCCCAGTGTTCCAAATCCCGTCGCCCCGGAGGCCGGCACATCCCGATAGACGAGGGTCTCTTCACGGGAAGGGGCAGCCCCCGCCAGGTAATCCCCTAAGAGTCCCCGGCTGTGGACGTCCTCGTGGCAGTAAACGCAGAGGTTCTCCCAGTTGCTTCCATCGGCCGGGTTGTTCTGGTGATTGCCGTCCTTGTGGTGAACGGTCAGCAGGTGACGGTTGGCAGTGGCAAATTCCCTGCCGCAGCGACCGCAGATCAGGCCGTGGAGGGCAAGCGAACGTTCTCGGTAATCTCCTTCACCGGAGAGCTGCGCCGTTTTTATCTCGCGAACGACTTCCTCGGCCGATCTCGACGGAGCGGTCCTGTTCTGAACCTTGGTGACGACCCGCCCTCCCCTGTTTCCATAGGTTACACCGGACACCTTGCCGTACCTCACCTCTTGCGAAACACCCTCAACCGCCCTTTGAACGTTCGCTCAGCAGGTGGCTCAGAAAGACACGGACCCCCTTCGACACCGCCAAAACGGTCCCCAGCATCGGGACGAACGGCAGGTTCACCTTTCTTCGGATGATTTCCTCCAGACCGACGAAGAGAATCATCATCGCCCTCATCTTTTTCATCATCAGCGAGAGATCATCGAAGTACCCTTCCATCGTGGTGGACGTCCGATTGATCCTGGTTGTAATCTCATCGAGGTTTTTCATGATCACGGGCAGGTTTTCATTCAATATCCGGAGGGTCAGGGCCATGTCTTTCGCCGTCCGCCGGATCTCCAGAATACAGGGAATCGCAAACCCGACAAACAGCAGAAAAACGACGCCTAAAAGAATCAGAATAGTATCTATTAAGATTGTCATGGCTTATATCTCTGACGGACCCCTAAAAAGGCAAATCAGACAGCCTTTCCTTTTTCCTCGTTGAACGCCTCGACTCCCGCTTCGATGGCTTTCTTCAGGCGGCTTTTTCCTTCAAGGATCGCTTCTTTTCCCTGTCCGGCGATTTCATCGACCTTCTCTCCTACTTCTTCCACTTTCTCGCGGGCCGATTCCTCCGCGGCTTTTAGCCGCTTGATGGCCTCTTCATAAGTCTTCCGGCTTTTTTCCACGGCGCGCTCGTATTCTTCCTTCGCTCTTGTCAGGAGCTGGTCGGCCTTCTCTCCGAGTTCTTCCCGGGTCTCCTTGCCGGCTTTCGGCGCATACAGGATACCGATCAAGGCGCCGATCAAACCACCCACCAACAGCCCCGCAATAAAATCCCCCTTATTGTCCATGACGCACCCTCCTCTCACCTTTGAATGTCTTCGACGGATTAATTATACAACACCATGTCCGGCTTCGTCAAGCGGTACTGCGTGAGGGTGTTTTTTCACCTTGTCAAGACAATTGTCCCATTATATAAGCGCCCGACCGGGATTGACGAAAAAGAAAGGAGATAACGATGACCGATGAGCTGACACTAAAAACCAAGGAAACGGCAAAGAAGCTTTTCACCGGGGGAATCAAGATGGACCCTCCCTACCTTTTGTGGAAGGCGTTCGACCGGGATCTGGCCAATGATTTCTCGCGCTTCATCACAGGAAACCTGTATTCGCGAACCGTCCTGTCATTACCCGAGCGGCAGATGGTCGCCTGCGCGGCGCTTGCGGCGATCCGTGCCCGAGATGAACTGAGGCTCCATGTGAATGCCGCCCTCAATGTGGGCTGCGATCCCCTAAAGCTGGCGGAGACATTCTTCCAGATCGGCACCTACGCCGGCATGCCGGCCGTCAATGAGGCCCTCGAGGTCTTCCGCGCCGTCCTGACAGAGCGCGGCGAATGGCCGCTGACGAAGTAAAACGGGCAGGCACACCTTCTCAGGCGTGAGGGGCGCCTTATCATCTCTCCGGAACGACGGGCAACAGCACGTAGGCGCCCCTCGTTCCGCCGGCATGGAGGGTGACCTTTCCGCCGAAAACCTTCGGCGGCCGGTCGCGGGGGTCGTCGTGGAGAAAAGGCCCTACCCCCGTGAACAGATTCTTCATGCTTGCCAGCCTTGCGCCGCCGCCGGGGTATACGTAGTCTCTCCCGCGCACGGTCAGGGCGATCCGGTAGCCGGCGGGGACAACGACGCAGGTCGGCCAGATCTCCACATCGAGCTCGTACACGTCGCCGGGGGTCAGGGGCTGCTTTTCGTCATGGGTGTGGTAGGGACGGTATGGGGTCGTGAGGCTCGGGTCGAGCTTGCGGTGCGAAGCCCGCAACCAGCCCTGGGCGACCGGCGTATGGGGATCGAGCGCCCCCTGGAAGACGACCTCCTTCATATCGGGGGCGAATACCCGCAGGACGAGGAAGAGATCCGCGTCCTCGGTCTCCGAAGAAACAAACAGCTTTGCCGCCGAGGGACCGGTGATCTCGACCTCTTTTTCGAGGGGCGGCGTCAGGAAGGTCACCCCGTCGCCGAGACCGTCATACGTCAATGATCCCGCTTGAGAGACCGGGTCCCGGCTTAGGCTGCAGCCGACAGGATCGAGGTAAAACCGGGTCCACTCGGTCCGGGCGGGCGGCCATTCGCTCTCCATCCGCGCAACGAATCGGTCGATGCGCCGCACCTGCAGCTGGACGCGAGGCTGCTTCTGCCAACCGGTATCTTCCCCCTTGAGAAAGTGTCCGAAGAACCGCTTTTGCAGATCGACGCCGTAATCGGTGTAGAACTCGGTCCAATGCTCGATGCCGTGCACTTCCAGCCACTTCTCTTTGGACGC
>Ga0209212_1003096_pt1 | contig 22496 bp, 19 predicted proteins | sample RifGroC2_FD_183996 | JGI IMG/M metagenome (GOLD analysis project Ga0209212, IMG submission 183996) | Groundwater microbial communities from Rifle, Colorado, USA - Groundwater C2 (SPAdes) (version 2) | ecosystem: Environmental > Aquatic > Deep subsurface > Groundwater | place: Rifle, Colorado... | reverse complement strand
TATACAAGACAATAAAAAAGGTCATTCTGTATCTTTTCTCAACAAGCGCCGGAGAAACGCTTGTGATTTCCGCCGCGCTTTTTCTCGGGTATCCGTTGCCGATTCTTGCGGCGCAAATAATCTGGCTCAACTTTGTAACGGACGGATTTCTTGACGTGGCTCTGGCTATGGAACCAAAAGAAGAAGGGCTTTTGTCCGGAAAATTTGAACATCCGAAAAAATATATTGTTGACTCGCTCATGGTTCAAAGAATGGCAGTCATGGCGTTGCCTATGATGATCGGAACTATTTTTCTATTCAGCCGATATTTTGAAGCCGATATCGTCAAAGCATGGACTGTGTCGCTCACCACGCTCGCCGTCTTTCAATGGTTCAACGCTTGGAATTGTCGTTCGGAGAATAAGTCTATATTCAGTATGGATTGGTTCTCAAACAAATATCTAGTTGGCGCGACCTTAATAATTATCGCGCTTCAGATGGCCGCCGTATACGCGCCTGTTATGCAGAAACTTCTTCGCACCGTACCGCTTGATTTTTCCGACTGGCTCGCGATCATTCCAATAGCCGCTTCTATAATTGTTGCGGAAGAATTGCGAAAATTATTTTACCGAAGGAATTTTATAACTAAAAGCAGGGAAATTATTTTATGAACATAAACGCAAGAACAAAACATGGCCTGACGCGTCGAGCGTACAAAAAAACAAAATCATTTATCAGAGGATTGCGCCGTTTATCAAACCGGAAAAGCGGGAATAAGCCAAAGTTGGGGAATGGCATAAAGATAGCGATGATTCATAATGAAAAACGTATTTTAACCGGAGCTCATCATATAAATCAAATAATGGCGACGGCGCTCAAGGATAGAGGCGCCCGTGTTCGCAATTTCTATCCGCGTTGGCAACTGGCTGATGCGCCGATACATATGCGCGGTCTTGCGAATATTCTTTTCTTTCACTCTTTGCTTGAGCATAAGAAGGACATTCTGCGACACCATATCATCCAAGGAACAACATACACGCCTTTGCCATTTCTTTCTTTCAAAACGCCGCTTGTCAGCCATTTCGGTTCAACTACTGTCGGATTTCTTCAAAGTGTTCCAAAAACATCCCTGCTTTTATCTGAAGAGCGGTTAATCTGGCATGAGTTACGCAATCTCGGTATTATTTCAGGTCTTGAAATTGAAACTTTCCGCCCTTTAAGAGATATCGCTGATATGGAAAAGTTGGTAGCGACGCGCGTAACCAGATGCATAGCCGCGTCAAAACATGTAAAGGATGAACTTATTGATATGGGAGTATTGCCGGAACGGATCAGGGTTATTCATAACGCTGTTGAAAATTATTGGTTTGAGAAAAAAGAATTACCGGTCGCGTCTGAACCGCATATTGTTTTTCTTGGACGGCTTGGCGGAGATGTCTTTACGCTGAAGCTCAAAGGCATGGATCGCCTTATCGGACTCTATCGATCTTTTCCCAACATTCCCAAGACGACAATTTGCATGACGACCAACAAAAAGTTAAAGGAGTGGTTGAAAGTCGCTTTTCCGATACATCATATGTATGTCAATATGCGCAAAGATATTATTCCCGGCATTTTATCGCGTCGTTACGGGAGCATTCTTTTTATCTCGTCGCGATATGAAGGATTTTCACTTAGCCTTATTGAAGGAATGTCGCAGGGTCTTGCGCCAATATCCTATCCGGTCGGTGTGGCTCCCGAGATTATTGTGGATGGAGAAAACGGATTTTTAGTTTCTTCAAACGAAGAGGCGCGAGAAAGGGCAAAAGAGCTTCTTTCTAACCCCGATAAACGACTTGCGATGGCTGAGGCCGCTCGAAAAACCTCAACTAAATTTCGCAGCAATGTGATAGCGGATAAGTTGCTTAAGTTGTATCGGGATATAAAGACGGAGATTGTTGTTGACAAAGACGCAACTATTTCCATATAATGCCATTACTGCAAATTAATTATCAGTTAATTATTTATCTCTATGAAGAACATAAAGCCGTTGCATAATAATGTTTTGATAGAGCCGTTTTCTGACGAGGAAAAAGGTTCTAAGACCAAGTCGGGGATTTTTATTCCCGAAACCGTGGACAAGGAAAAGCCGGATCAGGGCAAGATTATAGAAGTTGGTCCGGGCAAAAGAGACAATGAGGGAAAACTTATTCCGATGTCCGTCAAGAAAGGGCAGAAAGTCGTGTTTTCCAAATACGATCCCGATGAAATCAAGGTCGGCGACAAGAAGTACTATATTATAAGCGAAGACAGCATTCTTGCTGTCATAGAATAACAGCAAGAAAAATCCGAAGCACGAAGCACGAAATTCGAAACAATATTAAAATTAAAAATTCAAAAAGTTTCGAATTTCGATATTCGAATTTCGAATTTAATTTAAAAATATGGCAAAACAAATTATTTTCAGGGAAAAAGCCAAAGAAGGCTTGAAAAGAGGAATTGACGCGGTGGCGGACGCCGTCAAGATAACGCTCGGCCCGAAAGGCCGAAATGTCATTTTGGAAAAAGGCTACGGCGCGCCGACGATAACCAACGACGGAGTGACTATCGCCAAAGAAATTGAGTTGGAAGACAAGATTGAAAATATGGGCGCGGAGATTGCCAAAGAAGTGGCCGGAAAAACGAATGATTTGGCCGGGGACGGCACCACTACAGCCGTTGTTTTGACTCAAGCTATCGTCAAAGAAGGAATGAGGGTAACAACTTTGGGCGTCAATCCGCTCGGTATAAGAAGAGGGATAGAAGCGGCGACTGTTGCCGTTGTGGCTGCGCTGAAAAAAATCGCCAAGCCGATAAAAAACAAAGAAGAGATAGAACAAGTGGCCACGGTCTCGGCCGAATCGGAAGAGTTCGGCAAAAAAATCGCCCACGCCATAGACAAAGTGGGCAAAGACGGGGTGGTAACGGTGGAAGAGTCGCAGTCGTTCGGAGTGGAAAGCGAGTTTGTGGAAGGGATGCAATTTGACAAGGGTTATGTGTCCCCATATATGATAACCAACGCCGACAGGATGGAAGCGGTTTACGAAGAGCCGATGATACTTTTGGTAGACAAGAAAATTTCCGCCATCAGCGAGATATTGCCCTTGTTGGAAAAAATCGCCGCCACCGGAAAAAAGGAATTGGTGATTATCGCCGACGATTTGGACGGCGAGGCTTTGACGACCTTAGTCGTAAATAAATTAAGGGGGACTTTCAACACCTTGGCCATAAAGGCTCCCGGCTACGGCGACAGGAAAAAAGAAATGTTGCAAGACATCGCCATTGTAACCGGCGCTAAAGTCATTTCCGAAGAAGTGGGTTTGAAGCTGGACAAGGCGGAAATAGCAATGCTCGGCAAAGCCAGAAAAGTCATCGCCACCAAAGACAACACGACTATAGTCGGAGGCAAAGGCAAGAAACAGGATATTGACGCCAGAATCGCGGCGATAAGAAAAGAGATTGCCAAAAGCGATTCCAATTTTGACAAAGAAAAATTACAGGAAAGACTGGCCAAGCTGGTTGGCGGAGTGGCCGTCATCAAAGTCGGCGCCGCCACCGAGACGGAAATGAAATATGTGAAAATGAAGATAGAAGACGCCGTGGAAGCGACTAAAGCCGCCGTGGAAGAGGGCATCGTGGCGGGAGGCGGAACGGCCTTGCTTAAGGCCAACGCCATTGTCGCCAAAGAATTTGCCGAAGGAAAGATAAAAGCCCCGAAAGAATTCACCAAAGAATACGAAGTCGGTTTTGAGATATTGTTAAGAGCCATAGAAGAGCCGTTGAGGCAGATTGTCGCCAACGCCGGCAAGCACGAGGGAGCCGTTATCGCCAACGACATCAAAAAAGAAATCGCCAAAAACAGCGCTTCCAACATCGGCTACGACGCCGGCTCCGATAACATCGTTCCCGATATGCTCAAAGCGGGAATCATTGATCCGGTCAAAGTTACCCGAACCGCTTTGCAAAACGCCGCCTCGGCCGCCGCCGTCCTGCTTACCACCGAAGCCGCCGTCTCTGAAATTCCCAAAGAAAAACCGGCTATGCCGCCAATGCCAGGAGGCATGGGCGGGATGGATTATTAAAAGAAGCCGATTAGTCTATAAACACACCATCAAGGGGTTGCCTTGATGGTGTGTTGGTTTAAATTTTTTGACTTGTATGTATCGTAAATCTTTGCTATTATTAGTTTAATTATGAAGAATATCATCCAACTTTATATAAACAAGGGCGAAAAATACTATGTGGCGCAAGGAATTGATTTGCCGGTAGTAACGCAAGGAAAAACCTTAGATGAATTGATGAAAAATATAAAAGAAGCCGTTGAGCTCCATTTGAGCTATTTATAATCAAGCATTAAGATATGTTTCAGACCAAGAATTAAGAAGTCGTTTTTATTTGAAATAGGAACGAATGTTCGAGGAACGAATGTTCGACATCGAATGTTTAACGTTTGTGGTTTAACGTTTGTGTCAATTTACATCCTTGGCGTTAAAGCGAGAGATAAATCTTATAAATAAAACGAATTAACACATAATAAGGTTGCACTAATTTAAATTGAAATGATTTAATGAGATAACAACTATGCAAAAATATACCGTCAATCAATACTTCGTGAGCAATATTCTGAACTGGGTTCAGGAAAAGGAAATTGCGATACCGGAAATTCAGCGGCCATTCGTTTGGGATTCAACCAAAGTCCGTGATTTGATGGATTCTTTGTATAGAGGATTTCCAATCGGTTACATTATTGCGTGGAAAAATCCCGATGTGCGATTAAAAGACGGCTCGGTTTCAAACGGAAAGAAAGTATTGATTGACGGACAACAACGCATAACTGCGCTTCGCGCGGCGGTGCTTGGTCAAAATATCGTTAATACAGATTACAAAGAGGAACGTATCAATATCGCTTTTCATCCAATCACGGAAGAATTTGCCACGCTAACACCCGCAATCGCGAAAGATAAAGCGTGGATACAAGACATTTCAAAACTAATGACAAAAGACGGTGGACTTTTTGAGGATGTAACAAATTATTGCGAGAAAAATCCTGAAGTAGATCGAAAATTGATTGAAAAGAATATCGAAAAATTACTTCAAATCAAGAGCAAACAAGTTGGTTTTATTGAGCTTGATTCCAACTTGGACATTGAAACGGTTACGGAAATTTTTATCCGTATCAACTCCAAAGGTGTTGTTTTGAGCCAAGCAGATTTTGCTATGTCTAAAATTGCGTCCTATGACAAAGAGGATAATTTTGGTGTAAACCTGCGAAAGTGCATTGATTACTTTTGCCATTTATCGCGTGAACCGCAATTTTACAAACATATTAGCGAGAACGACACAGAATTTAAGAATACAATCTATCTTTCAAAAATTGCTTGGCTTAAAGATGAGAATGACGACTTGTATGACCCCGATTACTCCGATGTTTTGCGCGTGAGCTTCACCAAACAATTTGAGCGTGGAAAAATGTCTGACTTGGTTGGCTTGCTTTCCGGTCGCAATTTCGAGACGCGAAGTTTCGAGCAAAATATCATGGACGAGTCATTTCAAAAGTTGCGTGATTCAGTATTGGAGTTTGTAAGCGAAACAAATTTCAAGCGTTTTGTAATGATTATCAAATCTTGTGGCTTCACTTCAAACGATCTTATCAATTCGCAAAACGCTCTCAACTTCGCATATATTCTTTTCTTGAAATTGCGAGAAAAAAGCGAAAATCCGAGCGTGATAGAAAAATGCGTTCAGCGTTGGTTTGCCATGTCGCTTCTAACTGGACGATATTCGGGTTCACCGGAAAGTCAATTTGATTTCGACATAAAACAAGTTTCAAAAGACGGGGCAGAAAAAATCCTGCAATCAATTGAGGACGGACAACTTTCAGACGCATTTTGGAGCGCGCAACTTATCCAAGAGCTGGACAAGGCAAGTGTAAACAATCCTTTCCTTAATCTGTTTTTCGCCGCACAAATAAAAGCTGGTGATAAGGGTTTCCTTTCAACCGATATTACTGTTGGAAATATGATTGACCACCGAGGCGACATTCATCACTTATTCCCGAGAGAGTATCTAAAAGCCAACGGTTTTGAGCGTGGCGACTACAATCAGATTGCAAACTTTGTATATGCTCAATCAGAAATAAATATCAAAGTCGGCAAGAAAACGCCGAAAGATTACATGACCGAAGTTATAAAGCAGACGAAAGGCGGAAAAATGAAATATGGCGGAATTGCCGACGAAAAGATTCTCGCGGAAAATCTAAAACAAAATTGTATTCCTTCCGGTTTTGAGGAAATGGAATTTGGAGATTATGAAAATTTCCTGAAAGAGCGTCGAAAATTGATGGCGAAAAAAATCAAAGATTATTATTTCAGTTTATAGAGTTTATGCGAGAAGAAAATCATAAACAAATGACGGGTTTTCTAAAAAATGGCGATTATCAATCAGCCCTCGATTTTTTGGCGGAGATAGAAGAAAAGGCAAAAGACGATTCGGACTATTGGTATTATTCGGCACATATTGCAAGGAAAATGAGCGACTTGAAGCGAGCCGATATTTTTTGTAAAAAAGCACTTGAATTATTGCCTGATTCGCGTAATGCGAATTTTGAGATGGGAATTATCTATCAAGCAACAGGAGAATATAAACAGGCGATTTCGTTTCTAAAAAAACTCGTTGAAAATTCCCCACAAGATGTCCACTTTACCGATATGGTAGATACACTGAACAGTTTGGCATTGACTTATAAAAAAGCGGGAAATAAAGCAAATGCTTTGAAGTATTACAATTTGGCACTGGAAACTTTAGCGCAGGATATTTATGAACACATAAAAGGGCAACCTATCAGAGAAGTAGAGGCAAAATATCCTGGCGATAATTTGGAGGGCTGGATGCGTCTTGCTTTTCAGATCGCGGTCAAAAATGCAGCAAAGGACGGAATAAAAACGGCCATGATACCAACTGGCGATACTGCAAAAAAGATTTTAGAGGAAAATCCATATATGGGCGTTGCCTTTTACGATAAAGACGGCGCAAGATATTTGCTCCCAGCATACTTTGTCGCATTTTCTAATGCGTTGAGGTCGGATATTTTGTATTCAAACATTGTGAACAATATCGGAACGCTTTTTGCCGAAACTGGAGAAACCGAAGAGGCAAGAAAATGTTTTTTAGAAGCGATAAATTTTACACCGCAAGTAATGAAATTTGATAATCCATATATCAATTTAAAAAATTTGAAGTAGGCGATGTATCAGCTAACGCCGGCACAAATTCCGTTGGCGCTTGCGCATTTTTGTTTGACATAGTATAATGTTTGTGGTTTTACATTGAGCGGTTTCTCCCGACCTTGCGTCGGGAGAGGAAAGTCCGAACTCCCTTCTCCGACGCAAGGTCGGAGAAATAAAAGGTAGCGGGTAACGCCCGCATGGAGCAATCCAATAGGTGCGAACAGAAACGTCCCGATGCGAAAGTGTCGGGACGCCCCGCAAAGCTTTTAGCGGCGTGGGGCGAGTAAAACTATACGGTTATATGTTGTCCCCCTTCGCTCTATGAGCTACGGAGGGACATTAAAACCAAAGGTTTTAATGAAACGGCAAAATCCTTACCCGGGTGCAAGGCCGAGTCCGCCGAAGAGGCGGAAGTGCCGCTATATTCCGCCTCATCGGCGGATGTGATTTCGCGAGCAATCGCGGAACAAGATAAATGACCGCGCCAATTTTGTCCGCCAGAGGCGATTACAAAATTGAGCGTCCCGATGACCGTCGGGACATCCCGCCTTCTGCGGGATGCTCAATCTTGCAGCCACCTGCGGTGGGCAAGATTGGCACAGAATTCGGCTTATGATATGTAAAATCAAACATAAAAAGGCTCCGTTTCAAAGCGGAGTCTTTTTATTTGTGTCAATAGTGCAAAAAAAAGGAAAAAGTGTAATATGGCGGATATAAATTATGTCCGCCAAGTATCGTTTCATTTCGTTTTTGCTCATATTGGCCGGTTTGGGAATCGCTTATTTTGACGCGGTTAATTTTTTAAAGCCGGAATCTTTTTTGTATTCCAGAATTTTGTCCGTTCCGTTCAAGCTCGGCTTGGACTTGCAGGGCGGGGTGCATCTGACTTACAAAGCGGATTTATCCGCCATCAAACCGGCTGAACAAAACAACGCCATGGAGGGATTGAGAGATGTCATAGAAAGAAGAGTCAACGCTTTCGGAGTGGGCGAACCGCTGGTGCAAGTGGAGAAATCAGCCGGCGGAGACCAAAGGCTGATCGTTGAGCTTCCGGGCGTTACCAATGTTAACGAGGCGATAAAAATGATAGGCGAAACGCCGTTTCTGGAATTCAAAACGGAAAATCCTAACGCTGATAAATTGACGGAAGAAGAAAAAAAAGATTCTTCCAAAGTTTTCGTTTCCTCCGACCTGACTGGCCGGTATTTAAAAAAAGCCATTCTTGATTTTGACCAGACGACATTTGAACCGGTCATATCTCTGGAGTTTAATGACGAAGGCGGAAAACTTTTCGCTAAAATGACCAAAGAAAATGTCGGCAAATCAATCGCCATCTTTCTGGACGGCGCGCCAATAAGCGTTCCCAATGTCCGGGAAGAAATCACCGGCGGGAAAGCCCAAATCACCGGCCAATTTACTCCCCAAGAGGCCAAACTTTTAGTGCAGAGGCTCAACTCGGGCGCCTTGCCCGTGCCAGTCAGCCTTATTTCCCAGCAGAGCGTCGGGCCGACTTTGGGAGAAAAGTTTTTGGCCAAAGGGATAATGGCCGGAATTTACGGGATGATTTTGGTGTCTTTGTTTCTTATATTATGGTACAGATTGCCGGGCTTGGCGGCCGTTTTGGCGCTCGGGCTTTACACCATAATAATTTTGGCTTTGTTCAAACTCATACCGGTTACTTTGACGGCGGCCGGCATCGCCGGATTCATCCTGTCCGTCGGCATGGCGGTGGACGCCAACATTTTGATATTTGAAAGGATGAAAGAGGAATTGAAAAAAGGGAAAAATTTGCAGTCAGCCGTTTCGGAAGGCTTCAGCCGGGCGTGGCTTTCCATCAGGGACTCCAACATTTCCAGTTTGATAACGGCCGGCATTCTTTTCTGGATGGGCACGAGCATGATTAAGGGATTCGCTCTCACATTGGGAGTGGGAATTCTAATCAGTATGTTTTCGGCCATTACCGTCAGCCGGACATTTTTGCTGGCCATCGGATTGAAAGGAAAAAGCAAAGTCAGCCGGTTTTTATTTGGAAGCGGAATAAGATAATTTTATGTTTAGTATAAAACACAGAAAAATTTGGTATGCGTTCTCATTGCTTATCGTTATCGCCAGTTTGTTTTCTATGTTCAAATTCGGCTTGAAGCAGGGGATTGATTTTACCGGCGGAGCCCTTTTGGAAGTGGAATACGCCGCCAAACCGGATGCTTTTGCCGTAAAACAAAAAATTGAAAGTCTTTCTTTGGGAAGCGCCATCGTCCAGCCGTCAGGAGAAAAAAATATAATCGTCCGGATGAAAGATCTTACGGAAGAACAGCATCAGAAAGTTTTGTCCGCCTCATTGAGCGTCGGACAAGGCGGCAAAGAGATAAGGTTTGATTCCATCGGCCCCGTCATTGGCAAAGAATTGAAGAAAAAATCAATCACCGCCATGATTTTGGTCATAGTAATGATAGTTCTTTACATCGCTTTCGCTTTCAGAAAAGTTTCCCAGCCGGTCAATTCATTTTATTACGGCCTGATGGCGGTTGTCGCTCTTGTCCACGACATAACTTTACCGGCCGGAGTATTCGCCGTTCTCGGGCATTATTACGGAGTGGAAGTGGATACATTGTTTGTGACGGCGCTTCTTACCGTGCTCGGTTTTTCCGTCCACGACACCATAGTCGTTTTTGACAGGATACGGGAGAATTTGAGAAATAACGGAAACAAAAATGATTTTGAAACTGTTGTCGGCGCCAGCGTCAATCAGACCATCAGCCGATCCATCAACACTTCCCTTACCGTCATTCTTGTTTTGCTGGCGATATTTTTCTTGGGCGGGGAATCCACCAAATATTTTTCCCTGGCCTTGCTTATCGGCGTCGCCATCGGAACATATTCGTCAATCTTTCTCGCCTCGCCGCTTTTGGTGACTCTTCAAAAATTAAAATCTCGCTGAAACTCATATGCCTTTGGAAATCAAACAAAACGAACCGCTTTCAAAGCACACGACTTTTGCCATCGGCGGACCGGCGAAATATTTTGCCGTCGCCAAAACAAAAGAAGAAGTTTTGGAAGCGATTGGCTTTGCCGAAAGCAAAAAATTGCCTTTTTTTGTGCTGGGCGGGGGGAGCAATATTTTGATAAACGATGGCGGCTATGACGGATTGATTATAAAAATACATATTGGCGGGGTCAAAATTAACGAAGATGCGATAACGGCCGGAGCGGGCGTATTGCTTAGCCAATTGGTGAACGAATCGGCTAATAAGGGCTTGTCCGGTCTGGAATGGGCGGTAGGAATTCCCGGCACCATTGGAGGAGCAGTCAACGGCAACGCCGGAGCTTATGGCCGTTCTATTTCTGAATCGGCGCGCGAGATAGTTGTCTTGGCGGAAAGTGGCGGGGAATGGAAAGAGAAAAGATATTCCAACAAAGAGTGCGGTTTTGAATACAGAAAAAGCAAGTTCAAACATTTGGCCAACAGAGAAATTATTTTGGAAATTATTTTAAAGTTGCAAAAAAGCGATGTTGAAAAAGTAAAGGGCGAGATAAGAAACACAATCTTGCAAAGAAAAGGAAAGATACCTGCCCAGCCTTCGGCCGGATGCGTTTTCAAAAACATAAAAAAAGATGGACAGCTTGTTGCCGCCGTCGGCAAGCTAGTGGAAGAATGCGGATTGAAGGGGGTGAAGTCCGGCAATGCGGAAATACCGCACCTTCACGGGAATTATGTCGTCAACTTGGGAGGCGCCAAGTCCGAAGATGTGCTAAAATTGATAAACCTCTCTAAGCAAAAAGTTAAAGAAAGATTCAATCTGGAACTGGAAGAAGAAATAATTGTGATGTAAAATATGAATATGAAAAAAAATTGGGTTTTGGGATTCTTGGGAGTAGCCGTTATTTTGTTCAATTACCTCGGTTTTTCCTATTCCATCAAAACTGCCATTATGATAGCTCTTGGACTGGCCGTTTCTTTTATATCTTTCAGGAGCATAATCAAGGACAAGTTTCTGGCAAGGATGAAGAAGAGTGAAGAAAAAAATAATGTCTTACAAAACAAGGACGAAGAAACAGCTAACTAAAAAAAGATTTATCACTGCCGTTTTTGCTACGTTTTTTTTTGTTTTTTTGGGTTTTAATTTTCCTTTCAGCGGAATAATTTTTGAGTATCTGCCCGGAGCCGCAGGCGTGTTGCAAGAAAAAGAAATCGTTCATCATATTAAAACACCCAACGAAGTCAGGGGAATTTATATGACCAGCTGGGTGGCTTCCACCGACAGTATCAGGCGGGGCTTGGTCAAAATTGCGGAAGATACGGAAATAAACTCTATTATCATTGACATAAAAGATTACACAGGCAAAGTGGCTTTTCTGATGAAAAATCAGAAAGTCAAAGAGGTAGGCTCTTCCGAAAATCGTGTCAAAGATATGAAAAAGTTTCTTGAAGAACTGCATAGCAAAAACATTTATGTCATCGGCCGGATAGCCGTTTTCCAGGACCCGTATTTGGCGAAGGCAAGGCCTGATCTGGCCGTCAAAAGAGGGGATGGAGTCACTAACTGGAAAGATTATAAAGGGGCGTTGTGGCTTGACCCTTGTTCCAAGGAAGTTTGGGATTATACCATCGCCATTGCCAGAGAAGCCGAGTCCGTCGGCTTTGACGAGCTTAATTTTGACTACATAAGATTTCCTTCCGACGGAAATATGAAAGACATAAAATATCCTCATTGCGATGCCACTTTGACTAAGCCGGATTTGCTGGAAAACTTTTTCTATAATCTTAAAAAAGGACTTAACGATTTGAAAGTTCCTATATCGGCGGATTTGTTCGGTATGGTTGCGACCAACTTTGACGACCTCAACATCGGCCAGGTGTTGGAAAGAGCCGAACCTTATTTTGATTATCTTTCCCCGATGGTTTATCCGTCCCATTATCCCAAGGATTATAACGGCTTTCCTAATCCGGCCGCCAAACCCTACGAGGTGATAAAGCTTTCTATGGACAGCGCGGTCAAGAGACTGCTGGCGGCTTCTTCGTCGCCGTTTAAACTAAGGCCGTGGCTTCAAGATTTTGACTTGGGCGCCAATTACGACGCCGCTATGATAAGAAAAGAAAAACAGGCGGTTTACGACGCCGGTTTAAATTCCTGGCTGATGTGGAGCCCCTCAAATAAATATACAGTGGAAGCACTTGACAAATAGTAAAAAATAGTATATACTTTTAAATAGGAATAAATTGTACCTTTTATCTTAATTGTTAGCTGTTTTTAGGAGGTGTGCTATGGGGATAAGGAATTTGTCCATAATAATGATAGTAGGTTGTGTTGTCGGTCTTGGCTCTTTATTTTTCGCTGATTATAAAGAGGCCGAAAAAAGAGTAGATGTATTGGAACATGTGGATGTTTCAACATGCTCAACTCTTGTCGCCGCATTGCATAATGAATTAATCCGCATTGCTGATAAAAATAACTGTGGGACTGAAGGTGTTCTAGATCTCCGCTTGAGAGCGGCTTGGGAGGAGATGCTCCATCAAGGAAAAGCAACCAAGGAGGAGAGGGATGCCGTTCTTAATTTCTCCATTGCATTGGAAAACCTATCCGATGCAATGGAGAAAATCGGCCGTATTCCCAAACTAAGGGAAAGGTTGACGTTTTAAAGACGAGTGGTCTCGTTTTACGAAAAAAAGCCATGCGATTGGGAAACAATCAGTCGCATGGCCTTTATATTTTTTTAGACAAATTATAGACAAAAAATTAAACAACAAAACACCATTGTCCATAAACGAGCCGATCGGCACAAATATAGACAATGCGCGAATGCGCGCGATACAATATAAAAAACAAAAAAAATAAAAACAGAGTGTTGATTTAGGTTATTTTGTAGAAACTTGCTTTAATAAATTTCTGAAATGATATAAAGTTTTTCCGTCCGTCATTTCATCCACCAAGAAAATTTTTACAAAAGGCTTGAGGTTAAAAACATCCTTTATAAATTCTATTTCGTAAAGGCAGGGGAACGGATGAATCCACGCGCTTTTCTGACATTGGTAGAAACCCATATCGTTTAACTTTTTTCGGAAAGCGACTCTGCCACTCCTCTTTTTTTCAGGAATGTCAAAAATAATCAGCCTCCATTTATTGTCCCATTCTTTGGGCGCGCTTATTTGCAGTTCATCAATGATGAATTTTCTTACTTTGCCTTTCCCTTTTTCGGAGAATCTGTAAAACAAACAATCATCTTTTTCTTTTATAAACTCCAAGTTTCCTTTTTTCTTAAGTAAGTTAAAATTTTTCCAAATCTCGCGATATTTTTCCATTCCCCGCCTTCTTTTTCCGCGGGAAATTTTATTTATTTCCGTTAATAATCCTGGAGCCATAGCTCCCAAAGTTATTATTCCTCCCGTGGCCATAATCGCCAATGTTGCGTTCAAAATTGATTTGGCGGTTTTGTTTTCAGAAATAATTTTATTTATCTGTTTTACAACACCTTGGTCTAAAGCTTCAAATTTTATAGGCTTGTGTTTTGGCATTTTTTAATTCGCTGATTATTTGCATGTATTTCTATTGTACACAAATGGGCCGATCGGCACAAATATAGACAAGGTAATCTGTGGCAGATGGCAGGAGCGGCGCGATATGGCAGGGCATTGTGATTGCCTGACATTTGTTTATAATGAAAAGCGAGGTGAAAACATAAACTTGTTTGTATTTTCACCGAATAATTTCATTCTACGAAGCATAATACAAACAAACATAACCAATGGCGGAAACTAACAACAATATCACTTATTTCGCCGAGACGAATTTTAGGAACGAAAAGAAAAAATTCGGCATCAAAAAGCGCGACCGAGCTAGGCATATGTATGTCATCGGCAAAACCGGCGTGGGCAAGACCACGCTTCTGGAGAATATGGCCATTCAGGACATCCTAAACGGCGAAGGTGTCGGCATCGTGGACCCGCACGGCGAATTTGCCGAGAAAATGCTGAAATTCGTGCCGGAAAATCGCATTAAAGATGTGCTTTATTTCGCTCCGCACGATATGGACTGGCCGATAGCTTTCAACGTTATGGAAAATGTTGACCCGACCCAAAGGCATTTGGTGGCCAACGGACTGCTCGGAGTGTTCAAGAAAATATGGCCGGATGTCTGGTCGCCCAGAATGGAATACATTTTGAACAATTGCATCCTGGCTTTGCTGGAATATCCCGATTCAACCTTGCTTGGCATCAACAGAATGCTCTCGGACAAAGATTACAGGAACGACGTGGTGAACAATATGTCCGATCCTGTTGTTAAAGCTTTCTGGACGGACGAGTTCGCCAAATACTCGGACAGGTTTATGACTGAAGCCAGCGCCGCCATTCAAAACAAAGTCGGCCAGTTCATTTCCAATCCGCTCATCAGAAACATCATCGGCCAATCAAAATCTTCTTTTGATATCAGAGATTTGATGGACAAGAAAAAAATATTCTTGATGAACCTTTCCAAGGGAAGGATAGGGGAAGAAAATTCCCGCCTTATCGGCGCCATGCTTATCACCAAAATTTATCTGGCGGCTATGAGCCGGGTGGATATTCCGGAAAGCGAGCGGGAAGATTTTTATCTTTACGTGGATGAGTTCCAAAACTTCGCCAACGAATCGTTTAAAGACATTCTTTCGGAGGCCAGAAAATACAGGCTCAATCTTATCTTGGCTCATCAATATATCGCTCAAATGGAAGAGAGCATCAGGGATGCGGTTTTCGGCAACATCGGCACATTGGTTACTTTTCGCGTCGGCGCTTATGACGCTGAAACTATGGAAAGCGAATTCGCGCCGGAGTTTGAAATTCAAGACATCGTCGGTCTCGGTTTTGGCAGTATTTATTTGAAGTTAATGATAGATGGAATGGCCTCAAGGCCGTTTTCCGCCGGCACTTTGCCGCCGATAAAAGCGGCGGGCAAGACTTTTGAAGAAAAAATAATTGAGTATTCGCGCGAACAATACGCCACTTCAAAAAAAGAAGTGGAAGAAAAAATCGCCGAATGGCACGCCCAAATCGCCGGAGAAATTAAAACAGAAAAAGAAGTCGGCCGGACATCGGTCAGGAAATCAATTCCTCATGCGGGGAAAAGCGGCGATCAGCCTCAAATATATGAAGCCGTTTGTTCCGTCTGCGGAAAAAAAACATATGTCCCTTTCCAGCCGGACGGCAAAAGGGCGATTTATTGCAAAGCGCACAGAAATACCGGACAGCAAGTTCAGCCGCCGCAAGTTTTTTCCGGCGCCAATGTCAGGACTATGAATTCTTCCTTTCAGAAAAGCCCGGATTTAAGCGAAGAAACGATTCATTTAAGCGAGCTTGGCCATCACAAAAAAGCCGAGCCGAAACTGGACGAGCTTCGTAAAGTTCTCGGCGAGGTTTTAGGGGACGAGGAGGAACCCGCCTCTTCGGCGGGCAGGGATGATGAGGAGTATGATTACGAAGAAAAAACTGGTATGCCGATTAAAGTTGAAGAAAAAAAACAGGAAGAAAACAACGATAAAAAAATATTAAAGCCGGGAGAAAAAATTAAATTCGGGCAATAGAAATGCGAAAAAAGTTTTTATCAAAACTCGCCGTCCCGCTGGTATTGATGGTTTGGGCATTTTTTCCGTTTTTAGCCAAAGCCTCGGTTTATATCAGTGAGATAATGTATGATATTGACGGCAGTGATGACAAAAAAGAGTGGGTTGAGATTTACAACGATTCCGCCGGTGAAATTAATTTAAAAGATTGGCGGTTTTACGACGGTTCCAATCGTATTTTAAACGAACCGCCCGTAAACGGCGGAAGAGGTTCGCTAGTTTTGCTCGCTTACAATTATGCCATATTGTCTTCAGACGCAACGACCACGGTAGCCAACTATCCAGCATATTCCGGTATTGTCATAGATACGGCAATGAGTTTAGGAAATACATCTGAAACACTCAAAATAATTGACGCTAGCGGAACAATTATAGATACTGTTTCTTATAATTCTTCAATGGGAGCTAACGGCGACGGTAATTCGCTTCAAAAAATAAACGGTATTTGGTCGGCTAATTCTCCGACATTTGGTTATACCAACGCTTCAAGCGCTCAATCATCAAGTTCCAGCGCTAATTCCCAAGAAAACCAATCTTCTTCCGCGAACAGTTCTTCGTCTTCCGCCGAAGCGGTTGTTGCCTCCGGAAGTATCGCTTACAATTACAAAAATGAACAGATTTCCGCCAACGCCGGGGAAGACAAAACAGCCGTGGCGGGAGCGGATGTTGTTTTGGAAGGGAAAGCGTATGGCTTCAAAAAAGAACCGCTTCTAAATGCCAGGCATCTCTGGAATCTAGGCGACGGCAGTTATAAAGAGGGGAAAAACATCCGTCATATTTACAAATATCCCGGCAATTACATCGCTGTACTCAATGTTTCGTCCGGGGATATTTCAGCCTCAGATAGAATAAATATAAAAGTTATCCCGAACGAGTTGCGAATTATTGAAACAAAAAGCGAATTTATAAAGCTGAAAAATAAGTCCGGTATCATTCTTGATGTTTCCGGCTGGTTTTTGAGAGCCGGCGGAGCAATTTTCAAATTTCCGGATTATTCTTTGGTCGCGGCCAATTCGGAACTCATAATTTCTTCGGATGTTTCCGGCATTAAATTCGCCGATAATAATTTTTCGGCGGAATTATTATATCCCAACGGTTCCGTCGCTTTTTCTTACTTGCCTGCGTCTTCTTCATCCTTGTCTTCAAGTTCAAAACCGAAAGAAATAATTTCATCTCAACCGGCGGAGAAAAAGGCAGAGGTTGCGATTGCCCCGATCATTACTCTAAAAAGCAGTTCAAGTTCATCCGCCGTAGCGGACAAAGGTCAAAATTTTACGGCGGAAAATAACCTTGCTGGCGTGATAACTATCGGTGACAAAAACAATCCAGGAGCCAAAATATGGCTTATTTTAGCCGTAATCACAGGAATAATCGGCGGCGCGGGAGTTTTTATTACTAGAAAAATTTAATCGCAATTATAAATTGTCAGCAAATAAAATTCTACGCTTATTTTGCTGGAGCATAATTAGTGGTATGATTTTAAATATTGAGAAATAGTTTCTTTTAGCATTTTTTCCAGCGAAAATTCTTTTTTTATTTTTTCATTTAGATTTTTGGCCAAATTTTCGCGCAAGGTTTTGTCGTCAATAAGTTTCCTGATAGACTTGGCGAGTTCTTCCGGATTGGCCGGTACGACAAGCAAGCCTTCTTTCCCATCTTCAATTATTTCCGGAATCCCGCCGACATTGGAAGCTATTACAGGCAAACCGGCTAATCCGGCTTCCAAAATCACATAAGGCAGGCCTTCTTTTAAAGATGGCAAAACAAAAATATCAAAATTTTTGAGATATTTTGAGGCGTTGGGAATGTTGCTGATGATGTTTAATTTTATGTCTGGGAAATTCTTGCTCGCTTCTATCAAGTATTTATGGCCTTTGTTTTTTGTTGATTCTCCTATTGTTCCGACAACGAATTCTTTTTCCGTTTTTTCTTGAAAATCATAATTCGCCGGATCTATGCCGTTATGAATAACGGCTAATTTTCGCGCCGGCGCGATTTTGTTTTTTATCGTTTCGTTATAATCATTGCGCGAAACGCAAATAATTTTGTCGTAAAAAAGACAGGTGATTTTGCTGGCCAGTTTTATCAAAAAAATCTGCCATTTCGGCCGGCTTTCCAAAAAGGCCCAGCCGTGAATGGTGAAAATGGCGATAGGCAAAGAAGATGACGAAGCCTTTTCGTATGACTCCCCCTTATGGCCGAGAAGGAGAAAAGGTTTTGTCATCTTTTTTGCTGCGGAATAAACAAAAATAGCCATTCCGGCCGTTCCGCCCGCCTTGGAACTGGAAATATGGACGATATCCGGCTTGTTTTTGAACAAAATTTTCAGAATCTCAAAAAAAGAAACGATTTCTTTCCAAAAATTAATGTCTCTTTGAAAACTTTTTATTTCCAAATACGACAAACCGGCGGATATTATCTTTTCCGCCATTGCCCCTTTTCCTCCACCGGCGACAATCGGTTCAAATTGATCTTTCGGCAAATTGGCCGCCAAGTCAAAGACATATTTCTGCGCTCCGCCCCAAACGGATTTGGTGATGACAAAAAGTATTTTTTTCGTTGATTTGTTGGACATTTTTCTTCAATATAGCTTATTTTTACAGTATTGTCATTTAATAATTATCGTGATACCATAATAATATGTTAAATGAATTCATAATAAAAAAGTTAAAAAACGCAAAATATAAAATCCTGGAAGACGGGAGTTATTTTGGGGAAATTCCAGGATTATCCGGCATTTGGGCGAATGCCAATGATTTGGAAAAATGCAGGCAAGAGCTTAAAGAAGTGCTGGAGGATTGGCTTTTACTCAAGGTTCGCGACAGGCAACCCGTTCCCGGTTTTAAAATTAAAATTGACCGGCGGGAACTTGTAAAAAATGCTTAAAAATATTTCTTGGAGAAACTTGGTCAGGAATTTCAGAAAGCTCGGATATGACGGCCCTTTCTCTGGAGGCCGGCACTTCTTTATGATTAAGAGCGCTTTTAAAATTCATATACCCAATCCTCACCGTGGAGATATTTCTAAAAGCCTTATTGCGGAAATATTGCGTCAAGCTAATGTTACGACTGATGAGTGGAACAACTTATAACTTATCAAATAAGCGGAAAAGAGTTTTGATTTTTTCTTTGGCTTATATCCCTTTTGTGAGCGGAGCGGAGTTAGCCGTGAAGGAAATAACAGACAGGATTAAAAATATTGATTTTGACCTGATAACGCTTCGATTTGACCGCAAATGGGCAAAACAAGAAAAGATTGGCAATGTAAATGTTTACAGAATAGGCGGAGGGAAACTTCTTTTCCCATTTCTGGCATTTTTTAAAGGACTAAGTTTAAACGGAAAAAATAAATATAATATCGTTTGGTCCATTATGGCCAATCGCGCTGGATTCGCCGCTTTGTTTTTTAAATTATGGCATCCGAAAGTCAAATACCTGCTGACACTTCAGGAAGGGGACACGCTTGGCTATCCTCTTGAAAGAATGGGATTTCTTAAAATTTTTCTAAAGCCGATTTTCAGAAAAATTTTCACAAAAGCCAACCATATTCAGGCCATCAGCAATTATTTGGCTGATTGGGCAAGAAATATGGGCGCAAAAGCGCCTGTTGAAGTCGTGCCGAACGGAGTATCAATAAATAAATACGAAATACGAAATACGAAATCCGAAACAAATCTAAAATCCCAAAATTCAAATATCAAAACTATCATCACTACTTCAAGGTTGGTGCGTAAAAACGGTGTTGATACGCTTATCAAAGCCATGGCAATACTATGTGTTCAACATCGAATGTCTAACATCAAATTGCAAATTCTGGGCGGTGGCCAGGAGGAGAAAAAGTTAAAAGAGTTGGCGAAAGAGTTAAAAGTTGAGGATATTGTTCAATTTATTGGGTATGTTGAGCCGGAAAAAGTTTATGAACACCTGATGGAAGCGGACATTTTCGTCCGTCCGTCCAGGACGGAGGGTTTAGGCAGTTCGTTTCTGGAAGCGATGGGCGCGGGTTTGCCGGTGATAGGCGCGCCGGTAGGGGGCATTCCCGATTTTCTCAAGGACGGCGAAACGGGCTTATTTTGCAAAGTTGACGACCCGAAAGATTTGGCGGAGAAAATAAAAAAATTGATGACGGATGAAAAATTGGCCAAGAAGTTGGCCGGAAACGGCCGCCGTTTAGTTTTGGAAAAATATAATTGGGATAATGTCGCCAAACAAATGAAAAACATACTATCACACATAATTCCTATCGCAAATTTGGGTGATAGCAGTGGTGTTGGCGTTGACGTGAATATGCGCGTTTTAATCTGCACCGGTATTTATCCGCCGGACGGCGGCGGACCGGCCACTTACAGCAAATTGCTTTTTGACGAATTGCCAAAATGGGGAGCTGGATCGGATGTTTTAAATTTTGGCAAAGTTCGGCATTTGCCGAAAATTATCAGGCACATTGTTTATTTTTTTAAGGCGTTGAAAATGGGCAAAAGAGCCGATATCATTTTCGCTCAAGATCCGGTTAGTGTCGGTTTTCCGGCAATGTTGGCGGCCAAAATTTTGGGTAAAAAATTTATATTGAAAGTAGTGGGGGATTACGCCTGGGAGCAATTTCAACAAAAATCCGAAATCCGAAATCCGAAATCCGAAACAAATCCAAAATTCAAAACATTAGAAAAATTTCAAACAGAAAAATTTGACATAAAAACGGAATTACGAAGAAAAATTCAAAAATATGTCGCCAAAAACGCTTACAAAATCATTGTCCCCAGCAATTATCTGAAAAATATTGTTTTGAAGTGGGGAGTTGGCGAGGATAAAATCAAGGTGATTTATAATGCTTTTGAAGCGCCTGCCTTGTCGGCAGGCAGGCCGGTTTTGAAAGAAACAAAGGAGGAGTTAAGAAAAAAACTTAATTTATCGGGAACGGTTTTAATATCAGCCGGTCGTTTGGTGCCGTGGAAAGGATTCGGAACTTTAATTGAGATTATGCTCGATATAATTAAAGAGATTCCGGATGCGAGGCTATATATAATCGGATCGGGGCCGGAGCGCGAAGCGCTTGAGTTGAAAGTCAAAAGTTTAAAGTTGCAAGATAATGTAATTTTAACGAATCAGTTGGGGCATAAAGACACATTGGAATATCTTAAAGCCGGCGATGTTTTTGTTCTCAACACCGGCTATGAAGGCTTTTCTCATTTTTTGCTGGAAGCGATGGCGATGGAAATACCGATAATCACCACCAATGTTGGCGGCAATCCAGAATTGATTGAAAATGGTAAAAACGGAATTTTGTTAGAATATAACAACAAGGAAGAATTAAAGAAAAGAATAATTGAGTTGGCTAAAAACGAAACGCCAAAAAAGGAATTAACAGAAAAAGCGAAACAAAAAGTGGCGGAATTTGGCGTGGGAAAAATGCTGGAAGAAACAGTAAAAATTTTGAAACAATGAAAATCTTGAATTTAAGCCTGGACAAATCAATACTGGATAAAAACTCCAAAACGGCAACGAGGATTGTTGAATACGGCGATTTGGCCGATAGGTATATTGTTGTCGTTCCGGACAAGGATTATAAAGAAATCAGGCTTTCGGAAAAAGTTTTTGTTTACGGCTCCGGCGGAGGTAATAAAATTTTTCAGTTGATAACTGTTTACAGGACGGCTAAAAAATTATTAAAGAGCGAGAAATTTGATGTTATCACCGTTCAAGATCAGTACTATTTGGCTTTAGTTGGCCGTATTTTGGCAAAAAAGTTTAAAATCGGATTGGAGCTGCAGATTCACGGTTTTGAAAAATATTCCGGTTTAAGAAAAATTATCGCAGACTTTGCGATATCAAGAGCCAGCGCCATCAGATGCGTGAGCCAGAGATTAAAAAAACAGTTGATAAATGAGTTCGGAGTAAAAGAAGAAAAAATTACGGCGGCGCCGATTTATAGCGAGTCTATAAAGTTCATAAAGCCCGCCTGCCGGACGGGCAGGTCAAAAGTTCATAAAGTTGATAATGAAGACAATAATTTTATTTTCTTAACCGTTGGCAGATTGGTGCCAGTAAAAAATATAAGTTTGCAAATCAAGGCTATGGCCAAATTGGTTGAAGGTGAAAAGTCTAAAGTTGAAAGCAAGAAAATTGAGCTTTGGATTGTTGGCGACGGACCGGAAAAATCAAATCTCAAGTATCAAATCTCAAAACTAAAACTGGAAAACAATATTAAACTGCTTGGCTGGCAAAATGATACAGATAAGTTTTATTCCCAAGCCGACGCATTTTTGCTGACATCGGATTATGAAGGCTGGGGAATGGTTGCGGTTGAGGCGGCCAATTACGGTCTGCCTATTATAATGACTGATGTCGGCTGCGCCGGAGAATTGATTGAAAACGAAAAAAGCGGATTAGTTGTTCCGGTGAATAATCAGGTTAAACTGGAAGAAGCGATGGTCATAATAATCAAAGACGATAGTTTAAGAAAAAAATTGGCGGAAGGCGCTTTTTCGGCCACAAAAAAATTGCCTAGCAAGGAAGAAACTCTGGCTTTGTATAAACAAAGCTGGGAAAAAGCGAGACAAAATAAGCCAAACCGTTGACTAATTTGCCAAATTTGATAGACTACGGTTAATTAACTAACCAAATTTTAATAAATATGGTAAAAATAAGCGACAAATTCATAAAGCGGGCGATAATGTCCCAAATC